>ULOF01043798.1_pt1 | contig 34638 bp, 29 predicted proteins | sample 1952371 | NCBI WGS metagenome assembly ULOF01 (sample SAMEA4835597, study PRJEB28245) | human gut metagenome | biome: gut microbiome; material: fecal sample | place: Denmark | collected 2008 | reverse complement strand
GGTATAAATATATACCTCTTTTTCATCATTTCTCTCGATAACTTCTTTTACAAGACGGTTTGCCTTATCATAATCATAGGAAGTCCCAACCTTTCCGCAGGCACCGCTTTCGGTAACCTTCGTGCGTTCCCCGTTCTTTCCAAGGGTATATGCATATTGTGCGATAACGGTCCCGTTTTTGTCAACTGATTTCTGCAGGATAAGACGGTTTAAGTCATCATAGGTATAGGTCAGCTTTATCCCGTTGGCAAAGGTTGCTGTTTCCCGGTTACCATTGGCATCATAGGTATAGACTGTTGCCTCCCCGTTTCTGCCAATGACACGGGTGAGACGGCTCATTTTGTCATACTCGTACTTTGTGGAGGTCTGTATCTTGTCATCTGCCAGCACCTGTATCTCACTGGTTCTTCCATACCTGTCGTAAAGGTATTTGACTGCCTCACCATTTTCGTATGTCTTCTGCTCTAATTCACCGTATTTGTTGTAGCGGTAGGTAATCCCACTGTCCTTTGTTTTCAGCCCGGTCAGCCTGCCGTAAGTGTCATATTCGTAGGCAGTATATTCTTCTCCGGTCTGTTCTTTTACAATCCTGTCCTGGTCATCGTAGGTATAAGTCGTCTTTACCCCATTATAGTCTACTGTCTCGGTGAGCATTCCCTGTTTATCATAAGTGCTTGTGCTGCTGCTTCCATCCGCAAGGGTGACTTTAGTCCTTCTGCCCTCTGTGTCATACTCATAACGGGTAACATTGCCGTTGGCATCCTCCACTGCCGTAAGATTTCCCTTCTGGTCGTAAGTATAAACGGTTACTGCACCATTTGGCTGTTCCACTGCGGTCAGACGGTCATTTCCATCATAAGTATATTCCGTTTTTCTTCCTGCCGCATCCTTCTGCCAGATAGTTCTTCCTCTCTCATCATACCGGCTCTCGATATCTGTTCCGTCCGGATAAATGACCTTCGTGCGGTTACCGTTTGCATCATACTTGTACTTTGTCACATTACCCCTGGCATCCGTTGTGGAAGTCTGTAAGGACAGGCCGTTATAAGTAAAGCTGGTGACATTTCCCGCATCATCCGTAATGGAGGTGTTGCGGTTTAACTTGTCATAAGCATATGTCGTTACCGCCCCTGTTGCATCAGTTATGGTGAGCAGGTTATCGTTGCTGTCGTAGGTATAAGAAACCGTATTGCCCCTGGCATCGGTCTGCTTTAACAGATTGCCCATCTTGTCATAGCTGTAGGTGGTAGTAAGACCGGCCCTGCCTACCGTCTTTATGTTGCGGTCCTCTGCATCATATGTAAAGGTTTCCGTGGTTCCGTCGGAATAAGTGATTTTTGTCACGTTGCCCCGCTTGTCATATTCATATTCCGTTCTGCGTCCCTTGCTGTCCACTGCCGCAGACATCTTTCCGTTGGCATTCCGCTCCACCGAAGTGGTATTGCCGTCCGCATCCACGGTCTGCACCAGTTCCCCTGCAGTGTCATACACATAGTGGGTAGTACGCTCCTCTGTTCCATTTTCCGTCACCACATAAACCGTCTGGCTCAGACGGTTGCCGCTCTCATCATAGGTGCTGGTGGTCTTATTGCCTGCACTGTCCGTGGATTCGATAACATTGCCTTCCTTATCGTATTTTGCAGACATAACAGTGCCAAGCTCATCCGTAATGCCGGTAACATTTCCTTTCCGGTCGTAGGTGTAGGTGGTCTCATTTCCCTCTGCATCCGTAGTTCCGGTTAGGTATCCTTTTTCATCATAATCAATTAGAATCTCCGTATCCCCCAGTGCCTTCATGGAGGTTACCTGGTTGCTGCTGTTATAGGTATTCTCTAACATATTGCCGTCTGCATCGGTTACGCCCGTCATGTTGCCGTCTGCGTCATAGGCATACGCAGTCACATTTCCTTTGGCATCCGTCTTTGTCAGTACATTTCCAAAGGAATCATAGGTACTCTTTGTGGTATTGCCGTTGGCATCCGTGGTGGAAAGCACATTTCCATAATCATCATACACATAAACGGTTTTGTTGCCTAACCGGTCTGCAACGACCTCCATCCTGCCGTCCACATCATGCTCGTACTCGGTACGGTTCCCGTCTGCATCAATAGTAGCAACAAGCCTTCCGTCATCATCATACTCATTTCTTGCCACTGCAATCCCCATTGGGTCCGTAATGGAAGCCAGGTTATGCTTCTTATCATACGTGAAGGTTACCGTCCGGTCTGCCGCATCTGTTACGGATACCAGGTCACCTGCCTTGTCATATTCATAAGTGGTGGTCCTGCCGGATGGGTCCTCCGCCTTCACGATACGTCCTTCCTTATCCCTGGTAAACGCTATGCTCCTTCCATCCTCTGCATGGTAGCCGTCTTCGTCCACGGTAATGACTTTTCCATTGCTGTCTGCCATCTTGTACACACCGGATTTCTGGTTTAAGTAGATTTCTATTCCATCCGCTGTAGTCAGCTTGTAATCCAGGACTCCATACATGCTCTCATTGTAGAACATCAATTCCGACCCGGCTACATAGGCTGTGGTATCCCCGACAATCTCCAGTTTTACCTTCTGGTCTGTCACGCATTTATATCCCAGTGTCACTTCCGAAATCGGTACCAGGGCTTTCCGTTCCGGGCTGAATGTCAGCTCAAACCGGTCGCTGGTCCCGTCCCCGTAGGTCACCACCACATCATGGCTTACGGTCTCCGTCATCTGGTAGCCGGTGGAGAACAGGGAACCGCTCCGTACCATTTCATAGCCGTCTGCAATGGAATGGCTCTCCATAATCTCCATTCCCTGCATGCCAAGCGTCCAGCCGTAGCCAAAATCACCTTTCGTTTTATTCCGGCTGTCATACATGCGGTTTGCCGATACAGTAGTTCCACCCATCTGTGCGGTGATGTCGGTAAACCCGATATGCATCGCCCCGACCTTCATCTCACCTTCCACCACATAGTCATTTTCCAGCCTTCTTGTGTTGCCGCCTTCATCCTGTACCGTAAGTCTGACATTATATTGTCCGTTCATCAGCATGGTCGTGTCCAGGTGTCCCAGCACCCCGTCCTTTACCGGCTCCGTTCCCTCATTTAAGAGCATATACTCCTCTTCTCCTGCCATCCGGTATTCCAGCTTCCAGAAGTCCAGCCCCTCTGCATCATAAGCAGAGCCCACAAAATCCACCGGCTCCGTCAGCACCGTATCAATGGTTGGCGAGGTAATCGCTACCACAGGAGGAATCTTGTCTGTCAAATTAAATACCCGGCAGACAGCCTGCACAGACACATTTTCCCCTGCCTTATCGGTTGCTGTTGCTGTAAACACAAACTCTCCTGACTTAGCCGCTGCATACGAAAACAGATTTCCCTTTACCTCAGCTTCCTCGCCATTCACCATTACCTTAAGCGTATCCCTGTCAATATTACTCATATTCAGAACACCTGTTATACTATCACCAATCCCTGCACTGCTTCGGTTTAAGGTAAGGGAAAATTCTGTTTTCTCTTCAGCCGGTTTTGTGATAAAGGATGGTTCTTCCGTTGTTGGTTCCTCTGTCGTCGATTCCTCTGTTGTTGATTCCTCTATCGTTGGTTCCTCTGTCGTTGGTTCCTCTGTCGTCGATTCCTCTGTTGTTGGTTCCTCTGTCGTTGGTTCCTCTGTGGACGGCTCTTCCGTTACCGGTGGTTTTGTACTTCCCGTATCATCAGCATTCCCCTTTTTATATTCAAGCTGCACCTTATATTTAGCTGCATTCCCGCTATCATCCACCGCACATAGAACAAGAATATAATCGCCTGATTCCAGCTCATGTGTATCCAGCTGTCCGATCTGTTCACCCTCTATCGGCTCCTTCCCTTCCGCAACAACCGTTTCATTTCCTGAGGCATCTGCCACTGTCAGGGAATAATTTTCTAATTTATTTTCATCCTTTACCGTACCGGTTATAATAAGCTTTGATTTATCCTCATTAAATGCAATATTTGAAATCTCTGCCAGAGGAGGTATAACATCAAGTTCATTTTTGTGTTCCACTGCAAAACCCGTACTTATCACAGACTGGTTTCCACTGCTGTCAAAAGCAGTCAGCGTAATAATATAATTTCCGTCTGTCATACCAGAAGTATCCAGCGTTCCAAGGGTATCAGCATTTACCGCATCCTCAGACCGGACAATCAAATGCTCTATCTGTTCATCCTCTCTGCGATAAGTAAGAAGATAGCAGAAAAGCTCCCGGTCATCAACAGCAGTACCTACAATATCAATCCTTCCATCTATAAGCTCTCCAGAAGCCGGACTGGCAATCTCTGTCACCGGGCATATGGTATCCGCCTGTTCCGGCTCTGGCTCGGTGCCAATATTTCCATAATCAACATCCGTTATACGGAACACCATATCCTTTGAGGTAGTCATTTCCCCATCTGACACACTGGCACTAAGCTGATAGGTTCCCTCTTCCCAAAAGACAATTTTCTTTTCTAACGCTCCCCGTTCTTCTATTGTTACCTGCTCCGGAGGAATATCATCTCCCATTTGAATGGAATAAGAAGCTGCCGTTCCTTTTGCATCATCCTCCCCTGCAAAAAGAATGCTTATAGGCTGTCCGGCAGCGGCCTCGTATGCATCTTCCAGCATAAGCAGAGGTGCCGCATTTGCTGTAAATGCAGCCTCTTCCGTAGAAACTGTCAGGTCATGAAGCTCCGGTGTCCTGCCACTGGCAGAGGCAGTAAGAACTGCCTTAACTTTCAGATAACGCCCATGAAGACCTTGCAGCTGCGAACCGTTTACCACATTCACTGCATCCGAAAACTTAGAGCCATCATCACTTACAGAAACCTCCACTTTAATATCCGAATCATCCGGACGAACTCCGTTCCATTCCACATATGCCCAGTCCGTATTCTCTTTCCCGGCATCACATATCACTTCCCAGTTACCCTGTGACACACTGTTTGTAACAGCTACATAACGGTCCTCCAGGTAAGTCATATGCGGACTGCCATCTGTATCATAGTATAAAAGAGCCGTATTTCTCGTTATTCCAAACATTCCCTCCTCTGATAATCCTTTATAAGTCAGTGGTATCTTATAAACAAAATCATCTCCTGCGGTCAGACGGTCATATTTCCACTGCAGGGTAACACTTCCATTCTCATTTTTCATAACAAAATCGGCTTCCGGATGAATGCGCTTAACATCCAGATTCTCCCCATGAATAACCGTGGTCTCAAAAATTATTTTTCTTCCGGCTGCTGGTGCAGTATCATTATAACCGTCGCCATCAGCTGAATCTGCGCCAGTTTTTCCATCCACAAAACTCTGCAGTTCATATGTAAGCATTACTTCTTCATTCCCTGTCTGAAGCTGTTGTCTGTTTAACGTATCTTTAATCGCAAAACCGGTTCCCTCCTGCGTTGCATCATACTCCCTTACGTCCGGTTCTTCTTTCATTTGTTCAGAATCCACATATTCCAGAACCAGCATATCATCCATCCTCTGACTGACATTACTGCATTTTCCCTCCGAAAAATCGTCATCCAGAGTAAATGTTCTGGTATAAATCCCTTTGCTGTCATCACTATCATCCGTTGAAGCTGCATCAAAAATATATCCTGCATCCTCTGCCTGCCCTTCGACATCTATCTGGCTGGCATTCATTACAATATGCTTTGCAAGTATCCTTCCTTTTAAATGGAAAATATTCGCATTGATGCAAACCGTCCCCTCCGGCGCATACAAAATTCCATCCAGATAAATTTCTGAGCCATTCAGGGTAATATCCCCACTTTCAGAATACATGACAACCTTTCCATTATTATAGGTACTGCCCTGATTAAGTCCACAGGAGATATTTCCTCCCGCAACTACATATCCATTCCCTTCAAAGGTGGTTCCTGCAAAAGTAATATCCTTCTGTCCACGGATGGATTTACTTAATTTAATTGTGTCCTCCGAGAAAGTCTTACTTTCTTCATAATAATCTGCCTCTTTTATTTTCCCTATAATATCATCTTTTAAATCCGGCATGGATACCGGTTCAGTCTTTTCATTTTTTTCATCCACTTTCAGCTGCCAGCCGCTGACGGATACACTCCCTGCTGCATCCACTTTCCCCGTAATATCAAGAATAGAACCGCTATAAATATAATCCTTTCCTGTATATATATCCCCGGTAATATAGCTCTTCCAGCCATACATAGATAGATTCTGTTCTGTGCTTTCTGAAAACAGTGTATAGGCAAGTGCCGGAGGAACATCCTTCTGTTTCTTTGTCGCTGCCGGTACATGAATTGTCCGTGTTACAGATTTTGTGGAGCCGTTATCATAAGAGAGTACCACCCGTATCTTATAGTCCTTATCTGAATATACAGGAAGTGCCGCCACCTGCCAGCCTGCCTGCACCATTCCTCCTGTCTGGATATCATCCAGTACTATGCTTTCTTCAAAGCCATCTGCAAGCTGTAAGCCTTTCGGAAGCTCCAGCTTCACACTGACTGCCTTTGCTGCAGCTTCTCCAATATTCTCAATATAAGCATTTACAGGAAATGGATTCGGAATGTATTCTCCCTCTTTTTCCTCTAATTCTGCCTCAGAATATACACTTAAGGTAAGGGGGGCATTCAAATCCTGCGATAATTCACTCAATCCATAATAGGTAACATATTCTCTCTTTTCGCCCGGAGCAAGCGGTTTCTCATACCAGGTCATTGCAACAGCGCTGTCTCCATTCCCCGCCCCCTGTTTAATCGTATATTCCCATTTTTTATTATACAGACGTTTCCAGTTGGCAAACTGAACCTTATCCGGTCTGTCTGCTTCGCTTTTATAAAACCTGCCCTGCGAAATCACGCTGGGACTGGACAGACTATCAAATGCCTGCCATATCTGCGGAATATCCTCATATTCAAATTCTGTCTCTGTCGTAACGGAACCGATTCCCGGAATACGAAAAGGTGCCGAATCATTTCCTCCAAGTTGGGTATCCATCAGAATCCGGCAGCCCACATCCATCTCATCCTTCCCGTTATTTGTTACCGTATACCGAAGTTCCACAACGTCGTCCCGACCAGTTGCACTGTTATGAATAAAAGAAAGCTTTTGTTCAATATGGAAGTTATCACGGTCTGCTGCACTATCATGGCATGCATGCTCCACATCAAATGCAGACTGACTTGCATTATATACATAATCTCTTTCCCCCAGCCGGAATGTGGTATAAGATGAACTTCCTATATCATATCCGTATAAAAGTGCCTTGTTGCTATCCTTCTCATTATCCGGATTGCCACCAGTGGTTCCAATGGAATATTTACCATTTTCATGCGCATATAAACCAATATAACTATTTTTCATCACCCGGCTACTGGCAAGCCATGTATCAGCCTGCGCACCCGACGCCGCCTTTACCGTTTTCCCCTCCGAAACCGGAATGGATGCAACCACCATTACCAGAACCAGAATGATTGCTGTAACTCTCCTACACCTTTTCATAAAATTTCTTCCCCTCTCTTTTGTAATCTCTTAGCTAAATATTTTTAATAATATAAGCCTTGAAAAAATAATTTTTTATCCATTATACAGCGTCACGAATATAATTTCAATTTTAGTTTAACTTCATGTTAACTTAATTATAAATAAATTATTATTTTCATGTACTTATCACATTAAAATTGCTTTTAAATTGATTATTAAAGAGAGCCTCTTTAAAAGAAAATACGAATGTAATATTATAGAAATTCCCTGTCTCAAAAAAAACGTGAAAACAATTAGCAGCTATGCTTTTTCGACGCAAGCAGCAATGTATATGTACCCGCTCCTGTCAATCCGCAGGTTATAATTTTTTATCCTTTTCAAGAATCATATATCATATTTAAAATTCATTATGGCTTGGCAGTCAAATAGCCATGCGAGCATGGCTGCTTGGCTCGTTGCCTGCGGAAATAAAAAGATTCCTCTAATAACATGCCAAGTTCCTCCCTCATCCAGCTTTCGGTTATTGTAATCCTGAAAATTCTTACTTTCTATTCAACCCTGCATCATAAAATATCCGTCAGCTTTGCAAGTGTCTGTTCCATATGAAACTCCTCACAAATACGTTTTATTTCTTCCCTCGCCTGTTGCTTCTTTTTCTCCGATACCTGCCCTCTCACAGCACGGATTAAAATATTTTTGGGTGAAGCAGCAAAATCCACAAATTCCAGCAGCTGTGTACGATAACCACAGCATGTCAGTATGTTTCCCCGGATGGCATCCGTTACCAGGGCGGACATCCGCTCCTTCACAATCCCGTATCTCGTAAGAATGGAAAATGTATCACTGTCCATCTGGGCATTTAACTCATGCTGGCAGCATGGCACAGACAAAATGATTCCTGCCTTCCATGTAATGGCATTATAAAGAGCATAATCCGTAGCCGTATCACAGGCATGCAGTGTCACCACCATATCTACAGGTTCATCCGTGTGGTATCCATTGATATCCCCCAGTTCAAAATGCAGGTTCTCATAATGATACTTTCTGGCTGTTTCATTGCATTTACGAATAACCTCCTCCTTCAAATCCAATCCCGTCATACGCACCTGATATTTCTTAATCTCCACAAGGTAATAATACAGGATAAATGTGAGATAGGACTTACCGCAGCCAAAATCGATAATATGCATATCTTTATTGGGATAATCCTTCACCACATCCTCTACCAGTTCAAGAAAGCGGTTAATCTGCTTGTATTTGTCATACATATTACGGACTACCTTGCCATCCTTGGTAAAGATACCCAGGTCTGCTAACGGAGGAATTACCATCCCTTCTTTTAACAGGTAATTTTTCTTTCGATTGTGAGACATAAGCGGCTCTGCCTCTACAGATATCCGTTTATTCCCGATTGTCCCGCTGCCTTTATGCGCTGACTGCCCTGCTTCATGCTTGTCCATGCAGCCGCTTTTTTCATGTACATTGGAAAGCAGCTTCCCTTTTTTCGTAACCTTAAAATCCCACTGTCTTTCATTGCCGAAAATGTTCAACTGGCTGTATACAGAAGGAAACAATTCAAATACCGTCTCTGCCAGGGTATTACTGTCCACATTTTCATGAAATGCCTGCTTGTCTGTAAACCGTTCAATCTGATAGGCTTCCCTGCCCTTCAGCACAAGCTTTTGTATCACAGTCTTCTTATACATATACGATTTGTCTGTCCGGTTGCTCAGTACAAGCTTATCTGGAAGCTTCTCCAGCACATCTGTAATTTGTTTTTGATGGATTGTATCTAACATTTTTCTATTCCTTTTATAGATTTTGTAGGTAAGATTTATAAAATAAGTAAACTCTATTGGTTTTATATATTCATAATATATACTCCTATTTATAATTAATCAACATATTATCCATCATTTCTTTTGGAGTGTTTTTTCCCAAATCTCTGATAACACGGTTAATATCACTGTTCATGCAAATAGATTGAGCTGTGATTTCTTTTGGACAGACAGCCTCTCCGTAATTGATACAGGCATAGACTGCGTCCGGATTTTTCGCTGTCATTTGCCAAAACGGGTACTTAATGATAACAGGAGTATTGTAGCCAACGCCAAGCTCCAAAAACAAAATGTGCTGACCACTTCTTTTCCGCAAAAAGTTTTCGTAGCGTTCCGCAGCCTTGTGCCAGCCTTCATCCTCCACAAATTTATCATCGGAACGGAGATTCATTGTAAGCGGTTTTCCGCAATGCGGGCAGGCAGGTAAAAGCTCTGTCGGAATACGCATATTCTTTTGCTCCGCCAGCATTTGCCGTACCATAGCTTCATTATCAAAGGTTTCATCACAGCACAGCTCAGAACATTGAAACAAACCGTAATCACCCTGTGTGTAGAAAAGGCGCTTTTTATCAAAACCTGCCTTTTGAAAGCAATGGTCTACATTTGTGGTAATCACAAAATAATCCTTGTCTTTTACAAGTTCCAGCAAATCCGAATAGGTGGATTTGGGAGGATTAACATAGCGGTTGAAATAAATATACCTGCTCCAATATGCCCAATGCTCCTCCGGTGTCTTGTAAGGATAAAACCCGCCGGAATACATATCGTGAAAGCCGTATTTCTGCTCGAAATCCCCGAAGTAGTTACGGAATCGCTCCCCTGTATAGGTAAACCCCGCTGAGGTGGAAATTCCCGCACCTGCACCAATCACAATGGCATCAGCTGTTTCAATCCCATTTTTCAGGTTTGTAATCTGCTCCGAGTAATTCTCGGTAGATGTTATAATTGGTTTCCTTAAAAACATTGAAAATCACCTCTATTTCACTTTTCATCATAGCCTTTCCCTGCCAGCGCCGCTGAACTCACAGGAGGATAACTGTTCTTCGGACAGGTAACAGGTACGACGCTCCTTTTTTACAAGTTCTTTTACAAATTCCGTTGCAGGACGGCGGAGCAGCTCTTCCGGCTTTGCAAACTGTTCGATTTTACCGTCATTCATAACGAGTACCTTTGTGCCAAGTTTCAGCGCCTCGGAAATATCGTGGGTCACGAACAACACGGTAATACCTGTCTGCCTGTGAATCCGCTTCAATTCCGTCTGAAGCTGTCCCCGTGTAATTTCGTCCACCGCACCAAAGGGCTCATCCATTAGCAGAATATCCGGTGAAGCCGCCAAAGCACGGGCAATGCCAACCCTTTGCTGCTGACCTCCCGAAAGCTCGGACGGATAACGATGCTTCAAATCTTTTGAGAGCCCAACAATTTCCATCCATTTGGATACAGCACTTTTTGTTTTTGCTTTATCCCGCTTGTTCAGCAAGTTCGGAACATAGGAGATATTTTGCTCTACTGTCATATGCGGAAACAGTACGCTGCCCTGAATGGCATAACCGATATTTCTACGAAGCTGTGTCTGGTTTTTATTGCGGATATTTTCACCGTCAACGAATATATCTCCCGAAGTCGGCTGAATCAAACCGTTTACCATTTTGAGAGCAGTCGTTTTTCCGCAGCCTGATGAGCCGATAATCGTTACAAATTCGCCCTTTTCTATGGAGAGGTTAAATCTCTCCATAACTACCTTTTCATCATATGCTTTTTTAATATTCTTAAATTCAATCACTGTTTTCATTATTATATTCCTCCTCTCTAAAAAACGTCCACTGGACATTTTTCTCATCTGCTTGGCAACTGTAAAAGATTGTGACTGCGAAGAAACTCTTCCGCTACATCTCTTGGCTCTTTATTCTCCGTTTCAACGGAATAGTTCATTTCCGCCATATCGCTGTCGGTAATCAGCCCGTTTAGCTTTTCAAACACAGCTTCCAGCTCTGGATATTTCTCAAGCACTTCTGCACGGATTACATTTCCGCAAATATAGGAGGGATAAAAATGCTTGTCATCCTCCAAAACGACCACATCGGAAGCTGATAACTGTCCGTCCGTTGTAAAAATCACCATCACATCAATCTTTTTCTGATTGATTGCCTCATATTTGAGTCCGATGTCTAAATCCATCGTTTCACCAAACGTCAATCCGTAGGTTTCACAAAGTGCGTCGTAGCCGTCCTCACGCTCAAAGAAATCATATTCCGCACCAAAGGTAAGACTGTCTGCCACAGATTGCAAATCGGAATAAGTTTTCAGGTTGTATTTTTCTGCAATTTCACGGCGGACAACTAAACCATAAGTATTGTTAAAGCCATACATTCCAACCCAATTCATATAGAATCGTTCACTGTATTCCTTTTCCAATTCACCGAATAAATCTTCGGTATATAAACCGTCGTGCTTAAGGACCATATTCCAGCCCGTGCCTGTGTACTCAGGATACAGGTCAAACTCTCCACTCTCCATTGCTGGCTGGATATTTGATGTTCCGCCGCCAACGCCCTGTGTCAGCTCCACATTCAAATCAGTATCCTGCTCAATCAGGATGTCCAGCATTTCACCGAGAACATATTGCTCTGTCATCGGCTTTGTAGCAATCTGTATGGTGTCTTTCTGCTGTGTGTTGATTAAGCCGCCTCCCACAATGCCCAAACAGAGTGTGGCAGCGATAACAGCCATTATTTTGTTGGTTTTCTTATGCTTAACGCTATGTTTGCTCATTCGTTTTTCAATGAATCCAAGCACAAAGTCCATTACAAGAGCAAGCAGGGCAATCAGTAAGCTGCCGACCATTGTCATTGCCGCATTATTTGTCGTAATCCCCCGGTAAATCGCAACACCCAAACCGCCTGCGCCGATAAAAGAGGCAATACCTGCTAGGGCAATTGTCATCGTCACCATATTACGAATACCCGACATAATCACAGGCATGGCAAGCGGAAGCTTAATTTTAAGCAAAATCTGTGGTTTTGTGCTTCCCATACCTTTTGCCGCTTCCAAGATAGAAGGCTCTACATTGGTAATGCCCGTATGCGTATTCCGCACCATCGGCAGCAGGGCATAAACTGTCAGTGCAATGATTGCAGTTGCATTGCCCACACCCGAAAAAGGGATTAAAAAACCGAGCATAGAAATGGACGGTATCGTATACAAAAAATTAATCACACCTAAAGTCGGCTTTGCTGTTTTTTGAAATTCACTGATTAGAATCCCTACAAGTCCTCCAAACAGTATGGCAATCAAAATGGAAACCAACGATATTTCCAAATGTTCCAACAATAGTTCCAGAAAAAAATCTTTTCTGTCGATAAAAACAGACCACATATCTTTTAACATATTCCTACACTCCTTATATTTGGGCTTTCTCAAAATTCAACCGATGGATACGGCTTTGTTCCATTTTTCTTTGTACGCCCCTCGCATACTTGATTTCGGGATAACCGAAACCAATCATCATACCAATGTAATGATAATCCGGAATATTCAGCATTGCCTTGATGTCCGACATTTGTTCCAATGCATCGAGAGGAAATGTCAGCATTACAGTCCCAAGACCACGGGAAGCACAAAGCAATTCAAAATATGTTCCGGCAATCACCACATCCTGTATGGGCTCGCCGTGACCTAACGGTGCGTAGGGAATTAAAATATGCGGTGCTCCGCAAAAAAGCATATCAGGGCGAACCGTCTTTTCCCACCGTTTCATATCCTCATACGCCTCTTTGTCGAATCCCTTTGGATAGATACCTCGCGCCGCCAGTTCTTCCATTCGAGAATAGGCAAGCTGACGAAAGTGATTCATCTGCCCCCGGTCATCAATCAATGTAAATTCAACCTGCTGCTTGTTGCCCCCGTTCGGGGCGTCTGCCAGACGTTCCAGCATATCATTAATAATGGCAACGTCAACATTTTTATCCTTGTATCTGCGGCAGGAATGTCTGTTAGCAATCAGGGAATCCATTGTCGGTGCAGCGATTTCACAATCGACAATAGGAAGGCTGTTTTCCGGTTTATGCCCAAAAATGGAAATAGCACCTGTAGGGCAGACAGCAAGACAATGCTCACATTTCCAACAACCGTTCCACCCAAATTCCTTAAAATCTGCAATCTCAGCCTTTTTTGCCTGATTCAGGGAGAGAATACCGCCGGGACAAACCTTCACACATTTTCCGCAGCCCACACACTTTTCTGTATCCACAACAAAATCAGCCTGATTCATAATAAACACCTCCATCCCTTGTTTCTGATACCATTGTAACGGCTGTTTTTTTGCTCTACAAGTACGCACTTTTTTATAACCCGGTCACCTTTTTGTAACCTTTGCGTTATTTCAAGAGTTATGGGCGAAAAAATTTTTGAAGATTCCATATCGCATACTTGACTTTATCAGCATATAACACTATAGTTAGAGTGTAATATTCAAATATGAACTAATGGAAATCCCGGAGGTATAACATATGGTGACGAAAGAAGAAATGCCTGCTTGTCCTGTTGCAACAACTGTTCAGTTGATTGGAAGCAAATGGAAGCTTCTGATTATGAGAAACCTTCTCGCACGCCCGTGGCGTTTTAACGAGCTGCGAAAGGATTTAGAAGGAATCAGCCAAAAAGTGCTGACCGACAGTTTGCGCTCTATGGAAGAAGACGGTATCATCACCCGTACTGTCTATCCCGAAGTACCACCCAGAGTAGAATATGCATTGAGCGAATTAGGCGAATCTATGCGTCCTATCATCAAGGCTATGGAACAATGGGGGATTGATTATAAAGCTCAAAATAATTAATACCAAAAATTATTTATAAAGCTGTTTCATAAGTCGCACAGCGTCTTGATTGATTTGTGCAGCAGGGCAACTACATCAGCAGATTTCAGCACTTTGCCCATAGACACAACCTTTTCATTGACAACAAGGGCAGGCATACTCATAACACCGTATTCCATTACTTTCTGCATATCGGTAATGTATTCGACTTCTACGGAAAGCCCCATTTCCTTTGCTGCCTGTTTAGCGTTTTCATACTGTTCGTGGCAGGATTTACAGCCTGCACCCAATACCTTAATACAGCAAATTCCGTCCTTTGTTTCAGTACAGCAGTCATTTGTGATTTCTTCTGTTTCACCTACCGGACAGCCACAGTTGCAAGCTGAGGCAGGTGTTTTCTTTTCTTCTTTTTTCTTTCCAAAATTAAATAATGCCATAGTGATAACCTCCTAAAATTAAACAATTAAATATTGTATTGCGTTAAAGAAATAACCTACAACGATAATACCGACTGTGCATATTGCAATGAAAACACCGAGCAATTTCGGCTTTACTGCCTTGCGAAGCATAATCATTGATGGAAGAGAAAGGGTAGTTACACCCATCATAAAGGAAAGGACAACACCAAGCAGTGCGCCTTTGGCAAGCAAAGCTTCCGCAATCGGGATTGTACCGAAAATATCCGCATACATCGGAACACCTGCAATAGTAGCAAGCATAACACCAAACGGATTGTTATCCCCAAGCACCTTGACAATGAAATCTTCGGGTATCCAGTTGTGAATAATTGCACCGATACCCACACCGATTAACACATAAGGCGCAACCTTTTTCGCTGTTGCAACTACTTGTTCCCAAGCATATTTCATACGGTCTTTGAAATGCAGTTCTTCCTGCGGAACATCTAAAGCATGACCGTTTCGGATATACTCTTCCACTTGATTATCAAAGTGCAGTTTTTCAATCAGCGTACCGCCAACAACGGCAATGACAAGTCCGAGTACAACATAGATAACTGCGACTTTCCAGCCAAAAATACTTATCAGTAAAACAAGGCTGCCGAGGTCAACCATTGGTGAAGAAATCAAAAAAGAAAATGTAACGCCAAGCGGCAAACCTGCGCTTGTAAATCCGATAAATAGCGGAATAGAGGAACACGAGCAGAACGACGTTACCGTACCGAGTAATGCGGCGATGATATTTGCCCATATCCCGTGAAATCTGCCAAGTATCTTTTTTGTCCGTTCGGGTGGAAAATAACTTTGAATATAGGAAATAATCAAAATCAACACACCGAGCAGTACCATAATTTTTATAGTATCGTAAATAAAGAACTGAATGCTGTCACCAACTCTGCTTGCAGTGTCTAAACCGCAAGCGTTCAATATAGTTGATATGAGCCTGCTCAGCCAACCCATACCGAGGACTTCATTTTGAAAAAAGTCCCAACCAATTTTTAATGCTTCCATAGGAATCTCCTTTCATATAGTTATATTGAAATATGTCAATATATGGATGATTTTATAAGCCGTGCGGAAAAGCAGTGTGTTTACTCTCTTACTTTTCACAGCACGACTTGTTTTCACCTTCAACATCAAGTGTTGTCAACTGTTTCAAACATTCCTTTGCCTGTTCCACGCCTTTTTCTGAAATGGAATAATACGTCCATTTTCCTTCTTTACGACCGACAACAATCTCAGCGTCACAAAGTATTTTCATATGGTGGGAAAGTGTAGGCTGTGTCACATTGATTTCTTCTAACAGTCTGCAGGCACATTTTTCGCCCGAACGCAATAGCTTTATAATTCTAATACGGTTTTCATCACAAAATGCCTTGAAGATTGCCGCAATTCTTCTTTCATCCATCTATTCAATTCACCTCCCATAGATAGTTGTCTATATGTTATTATATGCAACACATAGAAAAATGTCAATGAATTTTTCAAACTGCATTTTCCTCTCTTCTCCTATTTCCGTTTACATTTCACAATATACTCATTCCCATTCATGACTTTTATCACAATCTCCCCAGTATTTTCGTCCACCTTTATATCTTGAAACATCGGCTCATCTGCCTCGCTTATCACATCAAACAGGTATTCCTTAAACTCTGTTGTCTCTTTCATCTCTTTCCGTTTTACCATGAATTTACTTTTATTTTTCAATAATTCTGCCTGTAAGCAGATTCCAATCTGTACTCCTATTTCAAAATAAACCGACTGTATTGTATCACCATATTCTTCTAACCCACCTACTATTTTCTCTGTGTCACACTCCCGCATTTTTATTGAATTGACCATTCTCATCTTAGCTGCTTCTTCTCTTTCAAGCAAATCTGCGTTTTCATCCGCCGCACCAGCATTATACTGAATCAGATTAGCCAACTGGTGTATGCCGATAGCTCTGCTGATATCCTTAAAATAACTTAATTGATATTCTTTTATTACCTCATTTTCCATAATAATATCCTTTCCTTTTGTAACTATTTAGTAGCATTTTTGTATATTAAGTGCAACTGTTTGGTAACATGCTTTTGAGGTGATACCATGTATTATACAAACCGAGTGGAAGATTTGCGAATTGACGCTGACAAAACCCAACAGCAGATTGCTGATATATTAGTCTGCCAAAGAGAAGTTTATCGCCGTTATGAAAAAGGCGAACGAGAACTTCCCCTTTGGGCTGCCATTAAATTGGCGGAATATTACAATGTCTCACTGGATTATCTGGTTGGATTGACTTCAAAGCGGACTCCATTCCCCAAAAACTAGATTCAAACCTTTGCACAATTTGATTATTAAAAGCTTATACTAAATGCTCCACACCCAACCTGGCTCCTATTTCCATTCCAAGTTCTAAATAAATATTCTGAATCATTCCACTATATCGAAACATAATCTCCTCAATATCAGCATAATCAAATCCTGCATCTATCATTTGATGTATCAGCTTATTCTTTGCTCGTTCCTCTCTTTGAATATACGATAAGTAATCTTTTACTACCATATGATTGTTTACATAGTGCTCCATTATCAATTCCGCATCCATATGCTTCTTTGCCCATTCATACCAAACAGAATATTCAGCTTGCTCCATCAGAATCCCTCCTAAAAATTTCATGCTACCAAATAGTAGCATTTCTCTCTTCATTATGCCACTATTTGGTAGTATTATCAAGAGGTGATTTTATGAACAAACCAAATCGCATTGAGGATTTACGCATAGATGCTGATAAAACACAACTTGAAATTGCCAGAATACTCCACTGCCAGAGAGAAGTTTACCGCAGATATGAAAAAGGTGAACGAGAAATACCAGTTTGGGCTGCTATTAAACTAGCTGAATATTACGATGTCTCTGTTGATTATCTTCTCGGACTTTCAGATAATCGACGCCATTTTAATCAATAAGATATCCTTTAACAATATTAAATCCGGTCATCTACACATATTTTTCAAATCTGCATTGCTCCTGAACCTTATCACCAAGCAGTGTAATCGCCTGATTCGGACAACTGCTGATGCACCGGTAACACATGGTGCATCGGTTATCCGAGTGCGGTTTTCCCTCTTTCATCGTTATATTTCCCATAGGACAAACGGAAGCACAAAGCCCACAGCTGGTACAAGCGTCTCCAATTTTTAACTTATCTGTATATCCGGTTGTCTTTTTATAAAACCAAAGTCTCTGCCCAAATAATCCGATTATGTGGGAAATTTTTCTATGCAATGCTTTGTATTTCCTGTTCCACTTAAATAAATTCCTATCATTTTCTCCTCCAGACGATTCTATTAAATACAATAAGCTCTTTATTCATACCTGCTGCTGTCTACATTTATATAAAATGCGCCATTATTGATTTTATATCGTTCTTTTTTCCCTTTATAAAGCGTTTCTTCTCTGACTTCTTTTCCAGATTCATCATATATCTGACCCTGCACTACTATAAAATCAACCGTTCCATCATGGGTTATATCTTTTATTTCAAGCGACACACTATCAATTGATATAATCTCCCCTTGCAGGTATTCACGGGTCTCCATAAATGCATCGGATGTTTCTGCATTCACCTCTCCTGATATGGTTATCGTAGCCCATGAATGTGTATCAATATATTTTCTTACAGAACGATATACCAAGAAATATCCCAGCATAATTAAACCGAATACTATTGCTATTATAATGATAACAATTTTAAGAATCCTTTTTCTTTTCATAATCTTTACCCCTGCTCTTCAAAATAAGCATCATACCGGAGCCATTAACACTTTTCCTGTTCCGCGATATACATTTACCAATCCTTCTCCTCCTGCCGCAGAACCAATCAATGTTTTAGTAGAACGCTCTACTGTAAAGGTAAGACTTCTGCTCCATGCAATTGCAAAAGGTCCATCTACCTTTAATTCATCATCCTTTAGTTCAATCTCAATCAATTCTTCTCTTGGGCAATTGCACTCCAATACTGCATATCCCTGACCCGTAAGACAGCTGTTAAACAGTCCTTCTCCTCCTGCCACAGCAGAAGACAGCGTCTTGCGGGCAACTGTTTTAATATCTATTCCTGCATCACAGGCATAGAACAATCCATCCTCAATTACCATTCCATCCCATGAGCCTACATCCTCAATAATAATATATTTATAAGTCGGTTCCAGCACTAAAACACCGTTTCCCTTATATAGCGGTTTAATCGCAGATTCATTGGTTACCTTTGAGCTTACCAGCTTCTTCGCAAAATCACCAACCCCCTTCACATTCGTCCCACTTTGCACCTGTCCGGCTGTCCACTGCATGGCTCCCCGCTGAATAATAGCAGAATGGTCATCATCTAAATCAATCATAACCTGACGTTTCCTGATATTCATCTGTGATGCATAATAATTCTGCATAGCCAGTCCAGGATTATTACTCATATCATGGTCATACTCAAAAACCGTGAAATTTCCTTTTCTCTCAATAACCTTTCTCAGATTTGATTCCTGCATGTTTGTTTTAATCATGTACATATCCTCCTTTATTTGTAAACAATTTTACAAAGTAAAATTGCATATACTTGCCCCGCCCTCATCTAAACAATGAGCACAATCTGATTTCTAATTTTAACACAGAATCCATGCGACAACCACAAAAATTTACTTTAAAGCTTAATATTCAAAACGAATTTCGGACGCTCATTTCATCACATTTCAGGCATATGAGAAAATGGTCTGGTATTCTTCCATCCCATACAGTTATAAAGCATTTGACGAATCCCTTTTACCTCTATATAATAATGCCAGAATAACGATACCGCTTATAATTAATAAGGAGAACCATATGTGGGTAGCAGAAAATTGGAAAGACTATGAAGTAATTGATACATCAAATGGAGAAAAATTAGAGCGCTGGGGAAAATATATTCTTCTCCGCCCGGACCCGCAGGTACTTTGGAATACCCCAAAAAAGAATCCTGCATGGGAGAAACTGAATGCCCACTACCACCGCAGCAAGAAGGGCGGCGGCGAATGGGAATTTTTCGATTTGCCAGAGCAGTGGTCTATTCATTACAGGGATTTGACCTTTCATTTGAAGCCCTTCAGCTTCAAGCATACCGGATTATTTCCGGAACAGGCAGCGAACTGGGACTGGTTTTCCGAGCTGATAAGGAATGCCAACCGCCCAATCAAGGTGCTGAACCTGTTTGCCTATACGGGAGGCGCCACCTGTGCCGCCGCCAAGGCAGGGGCAAGCGTCACCCATGTGGATGCCTCAAAGGGCATGGTAACCTGGGCAAAAGAGAATGCACAGGCATCCGGGCTTTCCGATGCACCAATCCGATGGATTGTAGATGATTGTGTGAAATTTGTAGAACGGGAAATCCGACGGGGCAATCATTATGACGCCATTATTATGGACCCTCCTTCTTACGGACGGGGTCCAAAAGGGGAAATCTGGAAAATAGAAGAAAAAATTCATCCGTTTATTGCCCTTTGCCAACAATTACTAAGCGATAAACCATTATTCTTTCTTGTTAACTCCTATACCACCGGACTGGCACCGGCAGTATTAAGCTATCTGATTTCCACAGAGGTGGTAACCAGACACGGTGGAAATGTAGTTTCGAATGAAATCGGTCTTCCGGTCTCAGATAACGGACTGATTCTGCCCTGCGGCGCAGCGGGAAGATGGGAAAAATAACCCTGTCTACTATATAATATTTACAAAACAAAAGCTTATACTATTATACAACAGGAGGACTACCGGCATGAGCAGACAGAATGTCATTGACAAAGAACGAAAACGGGGCGACTATACCATATTTATGGATAAACTGGTATGGGTAATTGTACTCTTGCTCTTACAGGTCAGTTTTCTTGTATTTGCCTATATCCAGCTCAAGGAACAATATTTTCATATACAAATTGTACTGACGGCTATCAGTATACTGGTAGTGTTATATATCATTAACCGTCCTATCAACCCTGCCTACAAGCTCGCCTGGAGCGTTACCATACTGCTGATTCCCATTTTTGGCGGATTGTTTTATCTTTTGCTTTCTGTGAATCATACCAGACGTAAATTCCGCAAAAGTATCCGCCAGGCGGTGGAGGAATCCAAAACACATCTGGTTCAGGACAACGCTGTTCTCGGCGAAATCCAGAAAATCAGCAGACACGCAGTCCCACAGGCAGCCTATATCCATAATCTGGCGAAATATCCGGTATATAAAAATACATCCACAGAATATTTTTCCACCGGGGAAGCTCTGTATATCCGCCTGCTGGAGGAGCTTGAAAAGGCTGAACATTTTATTTTTATGGAATATTTTATTATTCATGATGGCATTTTCTGGAACAGTATTTTAGATGTTCTGAAAAAGAAAGCCAGGGATGGCGTAGAGGTAAAAATTATTTATGATGATATGGGCAGTGTCCGCACCTTACCCGCCAACTACTATGAAGAGCTCAGGGAGTATGGTATCGACTGCTATTGCTTTAATCCCTTTAATCCCACTCTTTCCCTTCGACTCAACAACCGTGACCACAGAAAAATTACTGTGATTGACGGCCATACTTCCTTTACCGGCGGTATTAATCTGGCAGATGAATATATCAACCAGCGGCAAAAGCTCCACGGTTACTGGAAGGATTCCGGCATCATGCTAAAGGGCGAAGCTACCTGGAGTTTTTCCGTCATGTTCCTGCAGCTCTGGCAGCATGTCACCGAACAGCCTGTAGACTATGAAAAATATCATGTCAATCCGGCTGATTTTCCACAGGAGTGCAAGGAAAATACAGACGGTTTTGTCCAGCCATACGCAGACAATCCGTTATTCTCTGAAGTGGTAGCGGAAAATGTGTATCTGAATATGATTCATCGCGCCACCAGATATATCTACATCACCACCCCATATCTGATTGTAGACAATGAAATGATTACGGCTTTGGTTCTTGCCGCCCAAAGTGGTATTGATGTACGCATTGTCACACCGCGGGTGCCGGACAAGAAAACCGTATTTATGATGACCCGGTCCTTTTATGAACCCCTTACGAAGGCCGGAGTTAAAATATATGAATATCTGCCCGGCTTTATCCATTCCAAAACAATGGTAGCCGATGACAATTATGCCGTTGTCGGCTCAATCAATCTGGATTTCCGAAGCCTTTATCTGCATTTTGAATGTGCCGCATTCCTCTATCACTGCGAAGAGATAAATGCCATCAAGGAAGATATTTTAGAAACCATATCTGTCTCAGAGGAAATGACCTATGAATCCTGCCTGCAAATGAACAAGCCATACCGCCTTTGGCTCAGTCTGCTCCGGTTGTATGCACCTTTGCTATAGGCATTATGAGATTACTATTTCGGATTTTACCTTATTCTCCTCTACGGAATCTAATTTCATGCGGATTTGCTGCATAATCATATCGGTATCTGCGATGCGGTCAGCACAGGAAAGCAGTTCATCCGCTATCACTTCCTCTTCCTTCGGGTCAATATTTTTCTTATACTTCAGTTCGTGGTCAAGGCTCGCCCAGAAATCCATCGCAATGGTCCGGATTTGAATCTCCACACGCATAGGGGTCTTCCCCTTGGAAAAGAACACCGGAATCTCCACTATCATATGATAGCTGCGGTAACCATTGGGTTTTGGATATTTGATATAATCCTTAATCTTAATAAGCTTTAAATCATCCTGCATGGCCAGCATAGCCGCTATTGTATAGATATCATCAATAAACTCACAGATGATACGGACGCCTGCCACATCTGACAGATTTGTCATAATGGCTTCTACTGTAAAAGGAAGTCCCTTTTTATATAACTTCTGGGTGATACTTTCCGGAGATTTCACTCTGGAAGAAATGCTGCTAATCGGGTTTCTATGATACCGGACAGACATTTCATCATTCAGAACCTCAGCCTTTGTCCGAACCTCTCTGATTGCACAGCTATACATCATCAACATTTCCTGAAATGGCTGGGACTGCTGCATCATAAGCTTTAATTTTTCTACTAAATCCCCATCTATTGTTGATAGTTTCGGCTCCTTCTCCCGCAAGCTTGGAAGCATTATTTTATCCTGCTGCATTATCTTCACCTCGTATGTCCCATCTATTGAAAATGCGTTCTCTTTATAAATTCACTGTACTAAGTTTATTAAGCATTCCCGTATTCTTACGAATGCCACCTCAAAACCTTCGGTTTTTCGGAAACTGCATTTATATTATATCACATTTATATTAAAAAACTATGAACAAATTGAAACTCTTGTTTACTTGACTTTTCCCCCTATATTTTATACAATTTACTTTAACTGGTAAAAGCGTTAAAGCTTTAAATCTAAAGAGAATCACAAAGGAGAGGGAATTATGCCGATTACCGAAATTTTAGAACGTAACGTCAGGGAATATCCTGATGATATCTGCTTAGTAGAAATTAATCCGGAAGTAAAAGAGGTGCGCCGTGTCACCTGGAAGGAATATGAATTGATGGAGCCAAATCCTACCACTCACTACCGTAGGGAAATCACCTGGCATGTCATGAATGAAAAGGCAAACCGTTTTGCAAATCTGCTTCTTAGCAGAGGCATCAAAAAGGGGGACAAGGTTGCCATTCTTTTGATGAACTGTTTAGAATGGCTTCCTATCTACTTCGGTATTTTAAAAACCGGTGCATTAGCCGTACCCCTTAACTTCCGTTACGCACCAGATGAGATTGAATATTGTGTAAAATTGGCAGATGTGGATATTCTTGTATTTGGACCGGAATTTATCGGACGTGTGGAAGAAATTGCCGACCATATCAATAAAAACCGTCTTCTATTTTACGTGGGAGACAACTGCCCGACCTTTGCGGAGGATTATACCTCCATGACTGTCAATTGTTCCTCTCTCTCTCCAGATATCAAGCTGACAGATGAGGACGATGCCGCCATTTATTTTTCTTCCGGAACCACAGGCTTTCCAAAAGCAATCCTTCACAACCATGAAAGCCTGATGCATTCCTGCCGGGTTGAGCAGAACCATCATGGACAGACAAAGGATGATGTCTTCCTGTGCATACCGCCGCTTTACCACACCGGGGCGAAGATGCACTGGTTCGGAAGTCTTTTATCCGGCAGCAAGGCCGTTCTCTTAAAAGGAACCAAACCGGAATATATACTGGATGCTGTTTCCAAAGAAAAATGTACCATCGTATGGCTGTTAGTTCCCTGGGCGCAGGATATTTTAGAGGCAGTGGAAAGCGGGCGTGTCAGGCTGGAGGATTATGAACTATCCCAATGGCGTTTGATGCATATTGGTGCCCAGCCTGTTCCACCAAGCCTGATTAAGAAATGGAAGGAATATTTCCCAAATCATCAGTATGATACCAACTATGGTTTAAGTGAATCTATTGGTCCCGGCTGTGTCCATCTGGGAGTAGACAATATTCACAAGGTTGGTGCAATTGGCAAAGCCGGTTTCGGATGGGAAGTCAAGATTGTAGACGAAAATGGGAATACTGTACCAGACGGAGAAGTCGGAGAGCTTTGTGTCAAGGGGCCCGGCGTTATGACCTGCTATTATCACGATAAAAAGGCAACTGACGAAGTATTAAAGGATGGATGGCTTTTTACCGGTGACATGGCGCAGAAGGATGAGGACGGATTCATTTTCCTGGTAGACCGCAAAAAGGATGTTATTATCAGCGGTGGAGAAAACATTTATCCAGTACAGATAGAAGATTTTATCCGCACCCACGGTGCCGTACATGATGTGGCAGTCATCGGATTACCGGACAAACGTCTTGGGGAAATCACATGTGCCATTATTGAAACAAAGGAAAATCAGATTTTGACAGAAGAGGATATTAACACACTCTGCCAGCAGCTTCCACGTTATAAAAGACCACGGAAGATTATTTTTGCCGACATCCCCCGCAATCCAACCGGTAAGATTGAGAAACCAAAGCTCCGGGAAATGTATGCCGGCGGAAGTGTTGTAGATGCACAAAACCATGGTTAATGAAACGAATCTATACATATAATATGGAACTGAGGGGAAATACCTCAGTTCTATTTTATTGTTTCGAATATCCGTACAGGATTATTTACAGAAATGCTTAAGCAAATTTTAAGATTTATCACATTTACTATCATTTTCAAATGTGATAAACTGGTTAGGAATATATTTCAAGGAGGCATTCCATGGCTTATCAGAATCTCACATTACTCACAGATCTTTATGAGCTTACCATGATGCAGGGATATTTTAACGAGAATAGCAAAGACACTGTTGTGTTTGATGCATTCTACCGCAAGAATCCATCCGGCAATGGCTATGCAATCACAGCAGGACTGGAGCAAATTATAGACTATGTGAAAAACCTGTCATTTTCTTATGATGACATAGACTACTTAAGAGGGCTGGGAATCTTTAGTGAAGATTTTTTAGAATATTTAGCTGGTTTTCATTTTACCGGTGATATCTATGCGATTCCGGAGGGAAGCATTGTATTTCCACAGGAACCTTTAGTTAAAGTAGTTGCTCCGATTATGGAAGCCCAATTAGTGGAAACTGCAATCCTTAATATATTGAATCATCAAAGTCTGATTGCAACCAAGGCCTCCCGTGTCTGCTATGCAGCAAAAGGTGATGGCATTATGGAATTTGGATTAAGACGTGCGCAGGGACCGGATGCAGGAACTCTCGGTGCCAGGGCAGCTGTCATTGGCGGCTGTATCGGAACCTCCAACGTGCTGTGTGGACAAATTTTTGACATTCCGGTGCTGGGAACCCATGCTCACAGCTGGATAATGAGTTTTCCTGACGAATATACTGCCTTTAAAACCTATGCGGATATGTATCCAGATGCCTGTATTTTGCTTGTGGACACCTATGATACATTAAAATCCGGTGTACCAAATGCCATTAAAATATTTGAGGAAATGCGGGCAAAGGGAATTCACTCCAAGCGATTCGGTATCCGACTGGACAGCGGCGACCTTGCCTATCTTTCCAAAAAAGCGAGAAAAATGCTGGATGCGGCGGGATTTCCAGATGCTGTTATATCTGCTTCCTCTGATTTGGACGAATACCTGATTGACAGCTTAAAAACCCAGGGAGCCGCTATTACATCATGGGGCGTTGGCACGAACCTGATTACCTCTGCGGACTGTCCTGCATTCGGTGGCGTATACAAACTGGCTGCCATTAAAAAAGAAGGACAGGAGAAATTTACTGCAAAGATTAAAATTTCAGAAAACCCTGCAAAGATTACCAATCCTGGAAACAAAACCGTATTCCGTATTGTAGATAAAGAAACCGGAAAGCTAAAAGCTGATTTAATTGCATTGGAAGAGGAAATCTATGATTCTTCAAAGGACTTGGAAATCTTCCATCCCATTGATACATGGAAACGCTCTGTCATTAAGGGCGGAACCTATGATATAGAAGAAATACTTGTTCCGATTTTCAAAAAAGGACAATGCGTATATGAATCACCAAAAACAATGGAAATCCGGGCATTTTGTGAAAAAGAATTAAATCTGTTATGGGATGAATCCAGGCGTCTTGTCAATCCGCAGGAGGTCTATGTGGACTTATCCCAGCCACTATATGATTTGAAAATGAGCCTATTAAACAAAAGGGGGAACAAAGCATGATTAAGGAAGACCGCAGGTTATGGAAGCTGGTACTGCTTACGATACCTACCTTTGGCATTTATAACATTATATTCTGGTTCCAATTTACCAGAGATATAAATGAAATGAACAGAGAAGACCGACGTATCAAGAACTATATTCTGGTATGGTGTCTGTCTATTTTAACACTGGGTATCTATCGCTGGGTATGGTTATTTTACTTAGAAGACCGGTTACAGGTTACCGGTGAACGCATGGGCATCCGGATTAAACCGGGAGCAGGCACTGTATTAAGCTGGAAGCTTTTCGGTTCTTTTATCCTGATTGGACCATTCGTAGCGGATTATTATATTATCCGGAATATGAACCGTTTAGCCAGGGAATACAATACAAACATATTAAAAAAGACAAAGGTTATCAAACATTAAATAATCATCCCCTTGCTGTCATCCTTCAGAGGATTACCGACAGCAGGGGGATGGTTTATTTTCCCAAACCGTAATCAGCGGCTCCGCTTATATATTTTCTTATCCTTGTTTTTTCCCAGCGCGCTCCTTATTACCAAACTTCGTATATTTCCCCAGCCATACCAGCTCCACCGGTCCGGTAGAACCGTTTCTCTGTTTGGCAACTATGATATCTGCAATACCAGGCTTGGTGGATTCTTTGTTATAATAATCATCACGGTAGATAAACATGATAACGTCTGCATCCTGTTCAATGGCACCCGACTCACGCAAATCCGACATGACCGGTTTATGGTCCTCACGGCTGTCCACAGCACGGTTCAGCTGGGAAAGCGCCACCACCGGCACATCTAATTCTCTGGCTAATTTTTTTAAAGAACGGCTGATTTCAGAGATTTCCTGCTGGCGGGATTCCGCCCTGCTGCTTCCATTCATCAGCTGCAGGTAATCAATAATAATCAGTCCTATATTCTGTGTCTGTTTTAATTTCCGGCATTTGGAGCGCAGTTCTGCAATAGAAATGCCAGGTGTATCATCAATAAACATCGGTGTGGAGCCTACCCGGAAAGTGGAGTCCATCAGCTTATCCCAATCAGAATCCACCAGCTGACCGGTACGAATTGCCTGGGAATCAACCATGGAATCCATGGCAATCAAACGGGTAGCAAGCTGTTCCTTACTCATCTCAAGGCTGAAGATTGCACAGGGAACCCCCGATTTCATTGCAGCATTCTGTGCAATGTTCAGAGCAAATGCCGTCTTACCCATGGCAGGTCTCGCAGCTATCAAAATCAGCTCCGAGCCATGAAGACCGGTAAGCTTCTCATCCAAATCAATAAATCCTGTAGGCACACCGGTTATCTTACTTCCACGCTTAGCCGAGGCTTCAATGGTATCTAATACATTCAATACAATATCCTGCATCGGCACAAACTCATCTGCACCATTGCGCTTCTGTACAATATCAAAAAGCTCCTTCTCCGAAGTCTCCAGCAAATCTGCCACTTCACTCTTGCCGGCATAACAGGCCTCCGTTGTCTTTTCTGTAAATTTTATCATTTTCCGGAGGGTTGCCTTATCCTGTACAATCTGGGCATACTGCTTCGCATGGGTAGATGTCGGCACAACTGCAATGATATCTCCAACATATTCCATACTGCTGACAGAATCCGGCGCTCCCATTTCCTTTAGCTTATTGCTGACTGTCAGCAAATCTACTGGCTTGCCTTCATTATAGAGCTTTACCATGGCTTCAAACAACAGTCCATACTGACTATAATAAAAATCATCCTTTGTCAAAATATCTGCAACATCCACAATGGCATCCCTGTCCATCAGCATAGAGCCTATTACAGACTGCTCTGCCTCTGCGCTATTCGGTTGTATCTTCTTAATGACTGCCTCGTCCATTTATAATCCTACCTCAAGTAACTCTCTTTATTTTCCCACTACATTTACCTTAAGCGCAGTGGTAACCTGTGGATGTAATTTAATCTTCACCTCGTGTACACCAACAACCTTAATTGCATCCTTAAGCTGAATCTTTTTCTTATCCACGTCAAATCCCAGCTGGCTCTTGACCTCTTCTGCAATCTCTTTTGAGGATACGGAACCAAAGGTTTTACCGCCCTCTCCGACCTTAATTTTTACGGTAATTTCAGACTGTTCAAGCTTCCTGCCCAATTCCTTTGCAGCCTCCAGGTTCTCTGCCGCAATCTTCTCATTATTGGCTTTTTTCAGTTTTAAATCATTTAAATTTTTCCCTGTTGCCTCTAACGCCTGCTTTTTCTTTATCAGCACATTTCTGCCATATCCGTCATTTACCTTGACCACATCACCTTTTTTACCTACATTTTTTACATCTTCCAATAAAATTACTTCCATTTTCTGTCCTTCCTTTCTGCTAACAAGGGGCGCTCCAACTTGATTGTGGGCTCCGCCCTATCAAAAGTCCCCATCGGCACGCATCTTTTCCAGTAATTCCCGGATTTGCTGCTTTGCCTCTTCTATTGTTACATTTTCTATCTGGGCACCTGCCACAGTACCGTGACCGCCGCCGCCAAAATGCTCCATAATCACCTGGACATTTACATCATCAATGGACCTGGCACTGATGTACACCACATTATCAAGCTTTGAAAGCACGAAGGATGCCCTGACATTGTCCACGTCCAGCAAATCATTTGCCACCTTAGCTGCCAGTACGGTAGGACTGTCCACACCCTCCGTCGGCACATCGGATATCGCAAAATTATCCATATAAATCTCTGCTCTGGCTACGCCCTCTGAAAGCTGCTTGTAGCTAATCATATCGGTACGGTATGCCTTGCGGACTCTCGTCATATCCGCACCGGATTTTCTAAGAAAGGATGCCGCTTCAAAAGTACGCACTCCGGTCTTGGTCACAAAGTTATCCGTATCCACTAAAATTCCGGCATACATGGCATCCGCTTCTGCCGGGCGGAGCTTTGGCTTATCCATGCTGTACTGCAAAATCTCTGCCACCATCTCACAGGCCGAGGATGCAAAGGGCTCTATATAAGAGAGCGTTGCATGCTCAATAATCTCACCACTCTGCCTGTGGTGGTCTATAACGACAATATTCTTTGTATGGGAAAGCAGCTCCTCACACTCCGTATAATTCGGCCGGTTTACATCCACCACAATCAGAACGGTATTCGGGTCAACTGCTTCTAATGCCTGCTCGCTGTTATAAAACATATCCTCCGGGTACACATTGCTTCCCATAAAGCTGTTCATGGCCGGACGAATCGAACTGGTTATCTCGTTAATGACAATATGGGCTTTCTTATCCATCATGGAAGCCAGCCGGTAAATTCCGATTGCTGCCCCCAGACAGTCAATATCCGGTTTCTTGTGTCCCATAATAATTACCTGGTCTTTTGTGACAAGCATTTCCTTCAATGCATGCGCTTTTACCCGGGCTTTCACACGGGTATTCTTCTCCGCCGACTGGGTCTTGCCTCCATAGTATATTATCTTATCTCCCTTTTTGATAACCGCCTGGTCACCGCCTCTTCCCAGCGCCAAATCCATTGCCATATGGGAATACTCATAAGACGTTGTATAGTTGTCATCATCCGGGTCAATTCCCACTGCAATACTTAAGGTAACCGGTGTTTCATTTCCGATATTTATGCTCCGCACCTCATCCAACAATGAAAACTTGCCCTGCTGAAGCTGCTCTAAATGCTGCTGCTGACAGACAAAAATATATTTATCTTTTTCCAGTTTTTTAATAATGGCATCCGCTGTCTGCATATATTTTGTAATCTTTCTGTCAATCAATGCCACCAGCAGGGAGCGCCTCACCTCTTCCGTGGAATCCATCGCTTCCTCATAGTTATCTATATAAATGTGACCTGCCACCAGCTTAATTTTCTCCTTCTCAGCCAGTGCCTCTACCAGCTCTGTTTCATCATACAGATAAATGGCAAAGAGTACCTCTTCGTCGTCCACATTCTCTGTAATCTCCGGTGTCAGAATCTCCTGTACCTCCACCTTGCGAATCTCAACACGGTAATTGCGGTTTGACTGGAAAATGTGTACAACTCTCTGGTTATTATCCTCCGGTTCCATCTGCAAAAGCTCCAGTGTAATGTCCGTAAATATATTCTGAATATGCTTGCGCATATGCTGCTTATCACTCTTCACCGTCTCAAAAAACGCCTTATTGCTCCAGAGCACACGGCCATTCTGGTCCACGAGAATATAAGGAACGGAAAGCTCTTTGATTAACTCTCTCTGAACCGAATCATGGGTAAAGCTGAATGCCAACAAATCCGACATAATATTCGGCCGTTTACTAAAATACAGATACCCCGCACTACCGAGATATGCGACAATAAATACTGATACTACCACACCGCTGGACACATCTATTCCATACACGATACCATTCATAATCACTAAAAGAATTAACATATAAAATGGAATCTTTAAATATTTTTCAATTTCTTTGCGCAACAAGTTCTTCTCATTCATAACTAGTCTCCTAAATCCATACGATACCAATTATCCCATTGGATATACTCCTGTATCCCATACACCTGCATATATTTTAGCAGGCTTATCCCTATATTATATCATTTCTCACATTTTCACACAACAAAACATCTTGTGCTGTTTTCTCCGGGTATACGCAATATTTAGATTTGCCAGACGGCTGTCAAAATATAACAGCTGCCTACTCATAAATATCAAAAGCTTCTGGAACGGGAGGCATTCCATATTCATATATCACTACCTTCTCATCCCAGTCCATAGCATATGCCGGAAGCCTGGCAATGCGGTATAGCTGAAAATGTTTGTAACGCATATGTCTGCGATACTCCTCCTTCGGATAGTACATCATAACAAAAACCCGGCGTGGGTGCTCCTCCACACTCTTTATTATATTATCAATTACCTTCTCAAAGATATTAATTTCAAAGGGATTAAAAAAATAAAAGAAATTATCCTCCGGATGAATTTTATATTCTTCTGCTTTCCCATTGATAATCTCAATTTTATCCCAGGTATCCCGGAAACGGGTGTTATAGTATGCACGGTTATCTAATGCAGCCTCGTAAAGCTCCTCATCCACTTCGATACCACAGACCTCACATTGGAATCTCTGATTGACATAAAACAACACCCTGCCCTTACCACAGCCAAAATCCACCAGCCGGTCATATTTCGTCATCACAGCTTCCAATTCATCAAAAGCACAAATGAGCCCACTATAGCTGGTAGGCTCATATCGGTAATAGTCATCATTAAACCGGTTATTATAGACAATTTCTGTACTTTCAATCCCTAAAAAATGTTCAAATTTATCATTTTCAAAAAATTTTGGAATCTTTCCCTTTTTCTTTTTCATCTTGCCTGTACCTTGAAATTCACTTCACACTCAGAAATAAAATTATAATTGATATCCAGCGCATACTTTACATTTACCAGCAATTGATTCTCTGTTTCCTCAACAGACAACTCACTGGTTACTGCATCAACCTGTATTGGACCCACAACAGTCTGGTACACGGTTGAGGTCTTTTTTTCTCTTTCAAATAACAAGAAAGAATTGCTTTCACCCTTTTTTGTCATCTCAAAATGACCCTCATAAAACTTTACAATATTCTTTGTAACCTGCCCATTGCCTTCCGTCTGTTCCTCATATAACACATAGTGCTTTCCATTTTTCAGATAATAGGTTCCCACTGTGACAAGCTCGACTGGCTCCTCCTCTATATCAAACTGCATGCCGGATATAGTTATCAAAACATCCTTGGTCATGTTCCCTGCATTTCCTCCCTATAATTAATAGCTCTCAATATCTACAACACGGGTATCTGTAACATGACAGGGCAGTACGCTGTCTGCAAAAGAAATAAATTTATCCACACCGTCACTGACATAATATTCATATTCCGGTTTATGCTTATCCATGTTAAGGATTCCCTGTTCCGTCAACAACTCCTTCAGGCTCTTCGCCGTCTCAAAAGCAGGGTTGACCAGATGAACCGAATCCCCCACAAAACGCTTTATGGTATTCCGGATTAACGGATAGTGGGTACAGCCCAGCACCAGAGCATCCACACGATACTCCTTCATTTCCTGCAAATATCTGGACACAATATCATCCGTTACCCTGTCCTCGATAAGTCCCTCTTCTACCAGGGGCACAAACAGAGGACATGCTTTACTGACCACTGTAATCTCCGGATTCAATTCCCTTATATATTCGTTATAAATACCAGATTTTATGGTACTTTCCGTTCCGATAACACCGACATTACCGGTTTTCGTGGTCTCCACCGCCATTTTTGCTCCCGGCTTTACTACCCCGATAATAGGAATATCTATTTCCGCCGCAATCTCATCAAGAGCCAGCGCACTGGCAGTATTACATGCCACCACAATCGCTTTCACATCCTTTGTCCGCAGAAAACGGACAATCTGTCTGCTATATTTTAATACTGTCTTCTTCGATTTGGAACCATAGGGAACCCTGGCTGTGTCTCCAAAATACACCAAATCCTCATTGGGAAGCTGGCGCATAAGCTCCCTCGCCACGGTGAGCCCTCCCACTCCTGAATCAAATACACCAATTGGATTGTTCATAGTTTTGTTCCTTTCCAAGTACCGCAAAGTAAATGATTACCTGCCTAAAATATATAAACCGTTAATATTTTCTCTTAAAGGCTAACTGAATCTGCTTTTCCACCAGCTCTTCTATACTGATTCCCTCCGCTTTCCAGAGCATCGGATACATGCTGATGGAGGTAAAGCCCGGAAGCGTGTTAATTTCATTAAATATAACTTCGTTAGTATCCTTCTCTAAGAAGAAATCTACACGGGAAAGTCCATATCCATCTAAAGCGGTAAAAACTGCCTTTGCCGCATTGCGGATTTCCTCCGTCTTCCCTTCTGGAAGAACTGGAGAGATAACAGTCTTCGATTCTGCATTCGTATACTTGGCATCGAAGTCATAAAATTCAGCTGCAGCTAAAATTTCGCCTACCCCGGAGGCTTCCGCATCCGAAGCACTTCCAAGCACCGCACACTCAATTTCCCTTCCCGTTATGCTGCGTTCTACCAAAATCTTAGTGTCATGCCCTGCCGCCAGCTTTAGCCCAGTTATCAGCTCCTCCCTGTTATGGGCTTTGGAAACTCCCTTGGAAGAACCCGCCTTACTCGGCTTAATAAACACTGGATAGTTTAATTTATCTTCTACGCGTTTTACCTGAATATCCATCACACTGCTGTCACTCTCTGCCTTTTCCACATCTGCCGCCCGTACCAGCACATATTCCGCCTGATTAATACCCAAATCATCCACAATGATTTTCGTATACACCTTATCCATTCCCACTGCAGATGCCAGCACCCCACAGCCCACATACGGAATTCCGGTCATTTCAAACAAGCCCTGGATTGTGCCGTCCTCCCCATACATTCCGTGCAACACAGGAAAAATCACATCAATCCTTTTTGTGGTTACCCCATCCTTTCCGGAAAGAATAATTTCCTTCCTGGCAGCGTCCGGAGAAAGAATGGCTTCCGTTTCCGAAGAGAGCCAGCTTCCATCCGCAATACTCTCAATGGAATCTGCCAGAATCCAATGTCCTTCTTTTGTAATCCCTATATATGTAATATCATATGCATCCTGATTGATTGCTCTGGTCACAGTCTGTACGGAAATACAGGATATATCGTGTTCAGAAGACTGTCCGCCAAAGATAACCGCAAGGTTTAATTTGCTCATAAATTGCTCCTTTCCAATGCATCATCAACCAGACATTTGCGAAACTCTGATTTTGTTACCGACCGTTGTACAATATAAACCATATCAACGCTGGGCACGCTTGCGCTGCTTGTCACTCGCAACGGTACTAAGCTCGAAAACACCTCGCCAAGCACCGGCGGTTCCAAAGCACCCTGCTTATGATATGGTTTATATTGCACAACTGGATTTTGAAAATAAGGAGTTTCGCAATTGCCTAGCATCATCAACAATAATTAGAATATCATGTGTAGAGTAGCATATTTTTCGTGATTCTTCAACCGCTTTATGGAAAGCCGTGTTACGGAAAGCCAGAAATTGGGTTTCATTTACTTAATGACAAATTCTATCATTTCCGCTATAATGGGAATATCTATGCGCACAGTCTTACTATGCGCCGACAACCAATAATACAAAAGGAGGACTCTCATGTCAGAGAAAAAGGTTATGCTCGGCAACGAGGCAATTGCCCGCGGTGCATATGAAGCAGGTGTGAAGGTATCTGCTGCGTACCCGGGAACACCAAGTACCGAGATTAGTGAAAACTTAGTAAAATACCCTGAAATTTATTGTGAATGGTCACCAAATGAAAAGGTTGCCATGGAGGTGGCTACAGGTGCTTCCATCAGCGGTGTCCGCGCCATGGCTTCCATGAAACATG
>ULOF01019119.1_pt1 | contig 35284 bp, 30 predicted proteins | sample 1952371 | NCBI WGS metagenome assembly ULOF01 (sample SAMEA4835597, study PRJEB28245) | human gut metagenome | biome: gut microbiome; material: fecal sample | place: Denmark | collected 2008 | reverse complement strand
AGCCTGTGAGGCGCATGGGCTTATGGCGGTTGTCAACAGCTATTTGGATGAAGCTTTATTAAAGGATCATTTATCAGAGTATGATGTGGTCTGTATGAATGGGAAGCTTGTGCAGCTGTTAAAGGAACGGGAGCAGGTTGCATTTACCAGTGGAGGGAATATAGAGACCTGCTATGTGGACGAAATCTATTATGCGGAGGCAGAACTGAAGGATGTACATATCTGGTTTGCAAAGGAAAAAAAGACGGTTCATCTGAAATTTTCTGAGGCGGAAGCTCTTCTGGTTCCAAAGGGTTTTATAAAGGTACACCGGAGCTTTCTGGTAAACTGCCGGTATATCAAGAGCATTGATAATAGCAGTGTGTCATTAGAGAATGGAATCGTTTTGCCGGTGAGCAAGTACAGGAAGAAGGAGGTACGCAGTGCATACATGGAGTATATGGATAAATGGGGGTGCTCCCCAAAAGATAGAAGAGGGAATGAACAGTGAAAAGAAAGCTATACAGATTTTGTTTCATGCTTATATGTATTCTGTGTTTGTATGGTAAAACTGAGGCACAGGCTGCTGAGAACAAAACTGCAAACCGCAGTGATGGTCAGATTGTCGGATGTCAGATAAGACTTCCGGTGGCTGGCAAATTATACAAAAGCAAAAAGTCAAAGAAGAAAATAGCAATGATTCCTAAGAGAACGATTCTCAAGGTGATAAAGAGTGGAAATCACCGTTTTTATGTGAAATATAAAAAGAAAAAGGGCTGGATTAGTGAGAAGCATGTATTTGTGAATCTGGTAAATTATATTCCAAGCATTGATTATAAGCTTCATCTGGCACAAAAGAAAAAGCTGTTCAATATAAAGGGAAAAGCATTGAGAGACATTAATCAAAATCCACTTTATACCTCAAAAGGAGTTAGACAGGGAAAGCAGTGCTGGTTAAATTATCTTGCCGCTAAAAAGCTGTTAAAAGCCCAAAGGGCATTGCGCCGTGACGGATATTCCATTGTGTTGTATGATGCCTACCGTCCGCTAAGCGTATCAAAGAAATTATACAAGGCGGTGTCGGAAAGCAGTTATGTGAAGGAGATGGGAGGTGCAGTGGGGGATTATATTGCATTTCGCTCAGCACATAATAAAGGTGTTGCTGTAGACCTTACAATAAAAGATGTCCGTACAGGTAAAGAGTTAGCAATGCCATCCCAAATCATGACCTTGGGAGTGGAATCTTCTGAACAAAGCTGGTATTACAGATTTACAAAGGAAAGCAGAAATGCACGACTGCTCCGCAGATATATGACACAGGCTGGATTTCTTACCTTGTCAACTGAATGGTGGCATTTTCAGGATGGAAATCATTATCAGGGGACATTTTGTGAGGAAGATTATTATAATATCAGTCAGTGAAAGAGTATCATTGTCTGCCAGCGGGTATTTTGAATAGAGCGAAGCGGATGTTGATATAGGGGAAAGATATACAGATTACAGAACTATGAAAATATAGAGAATAGGATGAGGAAGGAGAAAACGGTAATGGGAAAAGGATTAAAAAGAGTCAAGAATAGCAGTGTAGTTTTATTGCTGATATTATTTATGGTATTCGGTGCGAATATAAGCAGCATGCATGTGCGTGCAGAAACATGGGGAGATTATAAGTATGAGGTTATTGATGAGTGGGTAAATATTGAGGCTTACATAGGGAATGATACAGTATTAGTTATACCAAGTACAATAGCCGGAAAAGAAGTGAGGCGAATAGGTTGGGGTGTGTTTAGGAATTGTAGTGAATTGTCAGACGTGACAATACCGTCTAGTGTGACGGACATAGGTCCAAGTGCGTTTGCGGATTGTAGTAGTCTGACAAACGTGACAATACCATCCAGTGTGGTGTATATAGGTTCAAATGCATTTAATAACTGTAGTAGTCTGATGAGTATCAGTGTTGTAGCGAACAATACAGATTATTGTAGCGAGGCAGGAGTATTATTTAATAAGGCTAAAAGTGAGTTGCTGTGCTGCCCAGCGGGAAAAAAAGGAACATATACAATACCGTCTAGTGTGACGGACATAGATGATAGTGCGTTTAGTGGTTGTAGTGGTTTGACAGATGTGGCAATACCGTCTAGTGTGACGAACGTAGGTTGGGGTGCGTTTGTGGGTTGTAGCGGTCTGACAAATGTGACAATACCGTCCAGTGTGACAACGATAGATATAAATGCTTTTGATTGCAGTGGATTAACAGAGTTCAGCGTTGCAGAGAATAATGCAAATTATTGTAGTGAAGCAGGAGTGTTATTTAATAAGGATAAAAGCATGTTAGTGTGCTATCCCCGGGGAAAAAAAGGAAGATATGCAATACCGTCCAGTGTGACGAGTACATATGTGGGTGCATTTCATAATTGTACAGGGTTGACTGGTTTGACGATACCAAGTAGCGTGACTGACATAGGTCAGGGTGGCTCAAGTGATTTTGGATTTGAGGGTTGTTACAATATAACATTACTAGTGGAACGTGATTCCTATGCGGAAAGGTTTGCGAAGAGTTATAACCTCTCTTATAACTATATTAAGGAAATGATAGAGTTGGATTATCAGTATGTGGTTTTGAAGGATGGAACGGTAAAGATTATAGGATACGAAGGTAAAAATTCCATATTAGAGATACCAGATACAATAGATAGTAGGAAGGTGACGGGTATAGGTGCTTATACTTTTTCTGATTGTAATGGTTTAACAAGTGTGAAAATCCCAAACGGTGTGACGAGCATAGGAGAGGATGCTTTTGATGGCTGTAATCATGTAACATTGATTGTAGGAAAAGATTCCTATGCGGAACAATATGCAAAAGATAACAAAATTCCATATAAATATATTGGAGAAAATGATGCAGACAATACAACAACAGAAGACCCTAAAGAACCAACGCCTGAACAATCAAAACCAGAGCAAGATAACAAAACAACAGAAGCTCCTAAAGAACCAACGACCGAACAATCAAAATCGGAGCAACCGGTGTCAAATCAGCCAGCTAAGGAAGAGGAAAAGGCTGTTGTCGGCAATGTCACGATGGTTCCGGTTGAAACAGAAACAACTGAGAAGCCTGTCACAGATAACAAGGTGAAAACCCAGAGAGGCTCCAAGAAGGTTAAAAAGGGAACCGTACTGGTTGGTAAAACCGGAATTTACAAGGTAACTAATGTGAAGAAAAAGACAGTTATGTATATGAAACCCAAGAATAAAAAAGCTTCTTACGTAAAAGTTCCGGAACAAATAAAAATTAAAAATAAGAAGTATAAGGTGACATCTGTTTCAGCAAATGCATTTAAAAATAACAAAAAAATAAAGACGGTCACAATCGGTCAGAACGTGAAAGAAATTGGTAAAAATGCGTTCCGTGGGTGCAAAAACCTTAAGAAAGTAACCATCGGGAAGAATGTTACAACGATTGGAAGTTATGCATTTTATAACTGTAAGAAGCTGAATTCGATTGAAATTCGTTCAAGCAAAATAAAAAAGGTCGGAAAAGCTGCATTCAAGAAGATTGCAAAACATCCGACAGCATGGGTGCCAAAAGGGAAGATAAACAGTTACAACAAATTATTTAAAGGGAAGATGTAATGTAAATATAAGGTGATATATACAAGGAGTTTAGAAGCAAATTGTAATCATGATGAGGAGGAAGAAGGATGAAAAAAGTATTAAAACAAGGAATCTTTTCTTTATTAACAATTTTAATACTGGTTGTCATGTTACATATACAGGAAGTACACGCAGCAAATACGAATATAAACAATGCCACAGAAGTTTCATTTGGAACAAATGGTAACGACAATATTACAACGAACATACCGACAAGATACTATAAATTAGTTTTACCTTCCTCCGGAGAAGTATCCTTCCATATACAGGGAGAGAATAAGTGGCTTGCATTATATTTGTATGATTCAACGGGAGAAGAAGTTGAATATGTGTCGGAAAGTAAAAGCAGTGTTACAGATAAGGTGGTAATTGAAGAAAGTTATCATTTGACAGGAGGTACATATTATTTTGCAATTGACGGTTTTGCCCCTTTGAGCGGGGTTAGAACCGGTGCGTATCAATATCTGGTGAATTTTGTGTCTGCAAATGAAAGCTTCCCGGAGACAGGAAACGGTAGTAATAACAATACAGGTTCGGCTAATAAGGTTTTAATGGGAACAACTTATCGAGGTCAGATTGCCGTAACAGATAGTATTGATTATTATGTATTTTCGATACCTTCCTCTGGTAAGGTAACCTTACATGTAGAAGGAGATAATAGCTTTTTGCATACGTTTTTATATGATTCGGCAGGAGAAGAGTTGAAGCATATACAACAGAGAAAAAATGGTGTTACAAATAAAACAACAGTTGATGAAGACTGTAATGTAACAGCCGGAACTTATTATTTAGCCATTGATGGTGAGAATAGTTATATAAGACAGGGAAATTATCAGATTAAACTTGACTTTATATCAGCAAATGAAAACTTTGTTGAGACGCATAAGGATGATAATATCAGCGGTGCAAATAAAATTGCATTCAATACGAATTATCGCGGACAAATCGCACTTGATGATGACGTGGATTATTATAAATTTACTGTCAGCAAAAAAGATACCATTGCGATAACCGCAGCTATGGAAGATATTGGGAGAGCCTACATTTATAACGCACAGGGCGAAGAACTGTGGGAGAAAAACATCAGTGGTAATGTGCAGTCGGGAAATTATACCTTGTCCCATAATATGGAAATATCACCAGGAACATACTATTTACGCATAGAATGTATTTATCAGAGTGGAGGAAATTACTCATTTAAACTCACAAGCTATAATGCAACGAAAAAACCTGCAAAGGTAACAATATCCAGCGCAAAGTCTGCAAAGAAGAAGACAGCTGTCATCAAATGGAAAAAAATAGGAGATGCTAGCGGATATCAAATCCAGTATGCTAAGTCAAAAAAATTCAGTGGGAGAAAGACGGTAAATGTAGGAAAAACTACGGTGAAAAAAACAATAAAAAAGCTGTCATCCAAGAAAAGGTATTATGTAAAAATAAGGGCATACAAGACGGTAGCCGGTAAAAAGAAGTATGGCAGTTGGAGCAAAGTCAAATCTGTTAAGGTGAAATAAACCGAGGGAGAAAAATATGAAAGTAGAGTTTTATGAAAAATTAAAAGAGGAATTAAGCAGTATAAGAAAAGAAGAGAAAATAGAAGAAATAAATATACCAACAAAAAGATCGTTTAAATCCAAAAAAGTAGCAGCTGTAGCAATGCTAGCATTAGCGTTAGCAATAGGATTATCAGGAGTACCAAATACAAGTATGACAGAAATAAATCCGTATACAGTAGAAGCAAAAAGTAAAAAGGATAACAAGAAACCGGTAATAAAATTTAGTGGAAAAACAAAAATTACAGTAGAAAAAGGGAAGGCAGTAAAGATACCAAAAACAACAGCAAAAGATAATAAAGATGGAAATGTAACAAAAAAGATTACAGTAACGGTAAAAAAAGGGAAGAAGAGATATAAATCAATAGAAAAGGCAGTAAAGAAAAATAAGAAGGTAAAATTCACAAGTACTGGGACATATAAAATAACATATACAGTAAAAGATAAAGCAGGAAATAAAGCAACTAAAACAAGAACAATAAAGGTAGTATCACCAAAGAAGAAAACAACTACTGAAACTTATACTACTGATAAATCAAGAAGAGTTGATTATTCAAAATATGATATAAAAAGAGAGACAATTAATGGAAGGACATATAATGTTACTAGAGATGGAGATTTTTCTTATAGGTCTGGAATGGCTGATACTGAATCAGATAAAATTTTTATAAATATTAAAAATGATTATGATAGACTTCAATTTGATGTAAATTCTGATTTATTGAATAATTCTGAATATTTAAAATTTTTTGGTAGTATTACAGCGACAGATCAAAATGGTAATGATATTTCAGATAACATTGTCATATATGAAGCATCTCTTATAATTGGTGGCTCAGCAAAAAACTATGATATTCGTTCTATAGGTATATATGTAGAAGATGTTTATGGAAATAAACTAAGAAAAGATGTTGAATTGTATTTGAGAACATTTGAAAAGGATACTCCATATGGATATGATGATCCAAAAGATTTAATACAACTAAGTAAGAATCCACTTGTTTATGGAAGGAAAAGAGTTAAAGAAAATAATTAAAATTAAGGGGATTTTCGTAAGAGGTAAATGTGCGTACCGTGCCAACGGTAAGGAATTGATTATTCTGGAAATTTATCTCCAATAACAGAGCATGAAAAGGAGAATAGGAATCATGAAAAGAATTATAACAACAATAATATTCATGTTATTTATTTGTATAACATTTAATGAAGAAGCATTTGCTCAAACCTTGAAAATTGATGCGGCAAATTTCCCGGATGCCGCAGTGCGAGAGGCTTTGGAGGATTGGAATGTAGAGGAAGACGATGATGGAAATTATATAAAAAATAAATATATTGATACGGAAGAGGTTGAATCTTTGTTTGTTGAGGATACGGTCTATAACATAAAAGGTTTAGACAAGCTAAATAAGTTGGAAACATTGGGTATGGAGCATTATGCAGGTGGAAATCTGACAGTAAATAATCCGATGTTAAGGTATTTAACTGTCAGGAATTGTGAAGTGACTTCAATAAAAATAACGGCGCCATATGTAACGGATTTGAGCGTATCCTGCCTGTCTCAAACAAAAAATGTTACATTTTGTTGTAAGAGCATGTCTTCTCTTTGGCTAGATGGTGGAAATATATCTAATATTGCTTGGGGAGAAGTGTCGCACTTGACATACTTAAACATAAATGTAAATCAACGGCATTTAGATTTGAGAAAATTAAATAATTTGGAACAAATTGATTTGTCAAATAATAAAAAAGTCAGAACAGTTGATTTATCAAAAAACAAAAAATTGAAAAAATTTTGGGCAAATAATACAGTATTGCAAAAACTGGATACAAGAAATAATCCCAAATTGACAAGTCTTGTGTGCTATTCGAGCAAAATCAGTTCACTGAATCTTACCAAGAATACACAGCTTAAAGAACTCACTGTGACGGATGCAAAACTGAATAAGCTTGATGTGTCAAAGAACAAAAAGCTGGGGACATTGATTATTTATGGGAATAATATAAAGAAACTAAATGTTGAAAATAATAAGAATTTATTTCGATTAGATTGTGGGGGCAATAAGCTGTCGGCATTAAATGTAAAGAATAATAAGAAATTGATGGGTTTAAGTTGTTCAAATAATAAAATAAAATCTGTCAATGTGACAAAAAATAAAAAATTGATATCTTTGGACGTTTCCCGTAATCCGGTTCGTTCTTTGGACATCCGGCAGAATAAAAAGCTTAAGTATTTAGATATATCTTATACAGGGATAAAGAAATTGAATCTGAAAGAATATAAATATTTAGTAGAATTAGATATTTCCGGAAGCAAGGTGGAGAATCTGACATTACCAAAGAAATTTCTGTATTTAGATTTGGCAGGTAAGAAGGGAAAGGCAATCAATATTGCTAAGTATATTGGCAAGGGATATTCCGTGGATTATATATCGGATGATGTGCTGCGATATAACAGGAAAAAGGGGACTGTTAAACTGATTGGAAAACGTGGCAGCTATGGTGAGTTGGGATTAAAAAAGGGAAAACGGTTCTATATATTTTGTATTAAAATAAAATAAAATACAGATAAAGAGGAAAACAGCATGAGAATAGTTTCATTGAAAAAAACAATTATACCCATCCTTCTATTGGCATTATGCATTTGTTCTTTTATCAAATTAGAATCAAATGCCGCCGGTTCCTATCAGGTCACAGAAGAAAATGGAATGCTTAAATGTACATATAATGGAGAAGAACAGCTTGAGAAGTATATTGCCATTAAGAAATCAGGAAACGCATATAAAGTAGTCAAGCCGTGTACCACAGGAAGCCGGATATACTTTTTTGATTATATGGGAAATGGTCTGCCATATAATGAAAATCATTTTATTAAGGTTACCTATAAGGATACGACAGCTTCCTATTATTCCAAGGGTGGAATTCTTCAAAAGAACAAAATTGTTGGCAGTGAGGAAGAAGGATACTACTATGTGGATTCAACAGGCAGGAAGGTAACGTCAAAGGAAATCAGACAGGCGGTAAAGTTTGTAAGGGCACATACAAAGTCAGGATGGTCAAAGAGTAAGAAGCTTAAAGCCTGTTATAAGTATCTGTGGAAAAATTATACATATAAGAGATTTTATGATAAGCCGAAGGCTTCTAAGATGTCCGGGTACGCAAGATATATGTTTTCAAAAAAGAAGGGGAACTGCTTCCGCTATGCGGCAGCCTTTGCCTGTGTGGCGAGGGTGCTGGGATATGATAGCCGGGTGGCGTGCGGTTCCATTTCCCGGGTGGGAGGCGGTATGACGCCCCACGGCTGGACGGAAATCAAAGTGAATGGAAAATGGTATATGTGTGATGCCAATATGCAGAGAAGCTGGCCGAAAATCAATTCCTATATGGTTACGAATAAGAAATATGCCTTTGCCCATACCTGCCAGAAACGCTATAAGCTTACTGTGAAAAACGGGAGGGTATCCTGGAAATGATATTCAGCTCCCTTGTATTTTTATGTGTGTTCCTCCCGGTGACCTATATTCTGTATACGGTACTGCCGGGAGTGAGGGCAAAGAACGGTCTTCTCATAGCGGCAAGCCTTTTGTTTTATGCCTATGGGGAGCCTGTTTTTATTGTTCTCATAATATGCAGTTCGTTTATCAACTATTGTTTTGCACGGCTTATTGCGGGTGCCGGGCGGCAGAAGAGATTTTTTCTGGTTTTGAGCCTTATCCTGAATTTTGAGATACTTGGTATTTTTAAATACAGCGCCTTTCTGGCTGAAACCGTCAGCCGCCTGTTCCATATAAATCTGCAGTGTCCGGAGATTCCGCTTCCGGTGGGGATTTCCTTTTTTACCTTTCAGGCAGTGTCCTATGTAATTGATGTATATTCCGGAAAAGTGCAGGCACAAAAAAGCTTCTGGAAAGTACTGCTCTATATTTCCTTTTTTCCGCAGTTGATAGCGGGTCCTATTGTAAAATACCGGGATATCAGTGAGGCGATAGAGGGCAGGACACAGGATGCAGGACAGACGGCGCAGGGAATGCGGCGTTTTATATGTGGTCTTGCAAAAAAGGTATTCCTTGCTAATGCGATGGGGATGGCGGCAGACCAGATATTTGGCGCTAATTTGCAGGATATCAATATGGCGGCTGCCTGGCTTGGTGCGGTTTCATATATGCTTCAGATATATTATGATTTCAGCGGTTACAGCGATATGGCAATCGGTCTTGGGAAAATGTTTGGCTTTTCCTTTAAAGAAAATTTTCAATACCCCTATGGGGCGGTCAGTGTAAAGGAATTCTGGCGGAGATGGCATATTTCCCTGTCTGACTGGTTTAAAGAATACCTGTATATTCCGCTGGGCGGAAACCGTAAGGGAAGGCTGCGGGCTGTGTTTAACCGGATGCTGGTATTTTTTCTGACCGGTCTCTGGCATGGGGCAGACTGGACCTTCGTACTGTGGGGAGTATACCATGGAGTTCTTCTGCTTATAGAGGAGGCACTGCCTTTTATGAAGAAGCTTCCTGGATGGCTTGCACATTTGTATACCCTGCTGGCAGTGTGTGTGGGATTTGTCATGTTCCGGGCGGACACGGTGTCTCAGGGATTTTATTTTATCCGGCAGATGTTTACTGGGTCAGTGGGAGGTGCGTCTTCACAGAGCCTTGTATGGTCGCAGCTTACGCCGCATTTTCTTGTGATGCTTGTCGTGGCGGTTATCGGGGCGGCACCTATACGTCTGCCTGCCGACCGGATAAGAAGCAGATTAAGCCGGGAAGAGGAAGAACCTACGGGAAAGGGAACACTGCTGCAGACAGGACTGTATGCAGCCTCCTTTTTGCTGCTGACATGGTGTATGGTTCGGTTATCCGGTAGTACTTATAATCCGTTTATATATTTCCGGTTTTAAGCGGCACAGATACAATTCAGGAGGAAAATGAATTCATGAGAAAGACAGCAAATATACTATATATAAGTATCTGCCTGCTGCTTGTCATATTACCCTTTGCAGGCATGACAGTGGCACCTACAGTTTCCACGACAGAAAACAGGGAAATGGCTGTATTCCCGGAGCTTGTGGAAAATGGATTCTGGAACAGGGAATATTTACAGGAAATGGGAGAATATTTTGAAGACCATTTTGCCTTCCGGCCGGTTCTGGTTACAATTGATTCTGTGATACAGAGCAGGGTTTTCGGGGTGTCCAGCATGGATACCGTGACGGTGGGCAAAAGTGGATGGCTCTATTATACGGCAACGCTGGATGATTATATCGGGGAACATACCCTGTCGGAAAGAGGCATTTACAATGCAGCACATAATCTCTCCTTGGTACAGCAGTATACGGAAGAGAAGGGGGCTGCATTCCTGCTTGCCATTCCTCCCAATAAAAATTCTCTGTATGGTGAAAATATGCCCTATTATATAAAGCAGGTAAGTACTGTGAATAATATGGCATTATTGCAGCCGGAGCTTTCTGCGTGCAATGTGAACTATGCGGATTTATCTGCTGCATTTAAGCAGGAAAAGGAATCCCTTTATCTGAAAAGGGATTCCCACTGGAACTGGAAAGGGGCGGTTCTTGCGTACCATACGATGCTTACACAGCTGGAGTGCGGGCATGATTCTTATGAAACCACCGGATGTATCCGGACAAAGACGGAATATGGGGATTTGAATAAAATGCTGTATCCGTCAGGCTTTGCACCGGAATGGAATTATAATTATAAGAAAGAGCATACCTTTACCTATGTGACAGAGACGGACAGCGTGGAGGATGCCTGGATTGAGACAGAAAATCCCGAAGGGGAGGGAAGCCTTTTAATGTTCCGTGATTCCTTTGGAAACACCCTGCTTCCGCTGATGGCGGATGTATTCGGCAGAGGTTATTTTTCAAAAACAATGCCGTATAATCTTGAGGAATATCTGGACCGCTATTCGCCGGAATATGTAATTGTGGAAAAGGTAGAGAGAAATATAGACGGGTTTGCGAAGGAGCCGCCGGTCATGACAGGCCCCCTTGTAAATCTGGAAAAGCAAGTGGAAAAAATGGATTCCCGGACAACACTGGATATGGCGCAATCAGAATATAATGCTGGTTACTGGGCATTTTCCGGTATTTTGGATGAAAGCCTGGTTAAGCCGGATTCCGATATCTATATCCGTGTGACAGCGGAGGATGAAACAGATACCTATGCAGCATTTTCGATTAGCAGTGAGAGTTCGGATAACGGTTACCTGTTATATGTGCAAAAGGAACAGCTGCCTTTTAACCGGGTGGCGGCAGAGGTTCTGGTAGAGACAGATGATAAGCTGATTCGTGCTGCACGGGAGGAGTTTGAAGTGACCGGCAGCATGGAGGAGAATGCTGTCAGGAAAATTCAGAAGTAAAGATGGAAATAGTGACTATGAAAAGAAAAAAAATGTTACAACTTGGAATATTTTTTATATCCTGTCTGTTCCTGCCGGGAATCCTGACGGGATGCGGTGCAGATAAAATTAATGTGGTCATAACGGACTGTCAGACTGAAAGCAGGCTTTTTACAAAAAAGGGACAGACAGTGGAAGAGCTGTTAGAGGAGGCAGAGATTACCGTTGGAGGAGAGGATACGGTAAGTCCGAATTTAGGAACGGAGATTACGTTAAATAACATGCAGATTGTGATATTACGGCATGCAAGGGTATCCATAGACACGGAAGAAAAGACGGTTGATGTGGAGCTTACAGGCGGGAAGGTAAAGGATGCATTAAAAGAGGCGGAAGTTACGTTGGTTAAGAATGATTATGTAAACCACGATATGGAAGCATACCTGACTGATGGTATGTCCATTTCTATTGTACATCGGCTTGCGGTTTCCCTTACTGCTGACGGAAAAACCCGGGATTTTTTGTCCCGGGCGCATACGGTAGAGGAATTTCTGCAGGAGCAGAATATAGAGCTGGGGAAGCATGACAGAGTGAAGCCTAAGCTTACCGAACAGCTTTCGGAGGGAACGAAGGTTGTTGTAAAAAGGGTTGAAATTAAGGAGCTTGTGGAGACAGAGCCGGTTCCCTTTGAGACAGAGGTCACTTATTCCGGCAGTATGCTGGCTGGCACAAGCCGGATTACACGGGAAGGGATAAATGGGGAAAAGCGAGTTACTTATGAGGTAACTTATGTAGATGGGAAAGAAGAAAGCCGGAAGGCAGTAAAGGAAGTAATCTTAAAGGAAGCCGTCAATCAGCTTGTCATGCAGGGTACGAAACCGAAAGGTAAGACTGTTATTTCCAGGGAACGAGTGGACGATTGCGACGGTTCGGGACATGGCTATTACATTATTACATATTCGGATGGTTCTGTGGAATATCAGGACTATTAATGGAAGAATGCTGAATACATAATTTTGAAGGAATCTATGTAATGCAAATCAAAATTTCTCCAAAATGATTGCAAAATGTATAGTAGATTTGGTATACTATATTACATATGATTAGATTTTCAGTCACTAAGTGGCGAAGGAGGAATAGTTATGGCAGCAGAAGCGCAGAATAATGGCACATATAGCGTAAAAGAAGCAGGTGTACTTGGAGATATTCAGATTGCAGATGAGGTCATTGCAATTATTGCAGGCTTGGCGGCAACCGAGGTAGATGGTGTTGCAAAGATGTATGGCAATATTACAAATGAGCTGGTAAGTAAGCTTGGAATGAAAAATCTTTCCAAGGGTGTAAAGGTGCTGGTATCGCCGGATAATGTGAAGGTGGATTTATCACTGGAGCTGAAATATGGGTACAGTGTACTGGATGTATCCAAAAAGGTTCAGGAGAAGGTGAAACAGGCGATTGAAACCATGACAGGCTTAGAGGTATCGGAGGTTCGTGTGAGAATTGCGGGAGTTGCAATCGATAAGGAGGAGAAAGCAACAAAGGCATAATTGGGATGGAGTAAGGCTGCTGCCTGGGCGTATTACATTGAGTCCGGGGGGCAGCCTTCTTCCGGTTGTCGTGCATATGAGAAAATGGTCCGGTGGACCTTTTCTGAGTTATAAAAATATATTTTTTAGGAGCAGAGAGGATAAGGATATGTTAAGAAGTCAGGTGAGAGAAGAGGTATTTAAGATTCTATTCCGGTTACCCTTTACGGAAAAAACGGAAATGGAAGAGCAGATTGATTTTTCCCTGGAGGAATTAGAGGGAAAAAGTGAAGAAAACCTGATTTATATACGCAATAAGGTAAATGCTATTTTAGAGCAGCTGGATGGGATTGATGCAAGGATAGGAGACTGCTGTGAGGGATGGAATTTTAACCGGATTGGCAAGGCAGAGATTGCACTGATGCGGATTGCAGTATATGAGATGATGTTTGAAGAGGATGTGCCAAGACGTGTGGCAATTAACGAGGCGGTGGAACTCAGCAAAAAATATTGTGACGAGGATGCAAAGGGTTTTGTCAATGCAGTGCTTGGCAAGGTAGAAAAGACTTTGGATTAGGAATTGGATATGGCTTCTATTTATTCAGTATCACAGATTAATATGTATATTAAAAATATGTTTGCGAATGATTACCTGTTGCGAAATGTACAGGTTAAGGGTGAGATATCGAATGTGAAATATCATTCCTCCGGACATATTTATTTTACGTTGAAGGAAGAGGGCAGTGCTTTAAATGGTGTGATGTTCCGCTCCGCTCGGACGGAGGGGCTGGATTTTACCCTGGAGAATGGGCAAAGTGTTGTAATTACAGGAAGCATCGCAGTCTATGAACGGGATGGCAGATACCAGGTTTATGCAAAAAAGATTGCACTGGATGGCAGGGGAAATCTCTATGAAGCCTATGAGTTGTTAAAGCAGAAACTTTACGAGGAAGGGCTTTTTGAATTTGAACACAAAAAAGAGATACCCCGGTTTCCGAAAAAGGTCGGGATTGTAACTGCCAGAACGGGAGCAGCGATACAGGATATCTTAAATATTGCAAAAAGAAGAAATCCTTATGTACAGCTTTATCTATATCCTGCCCAGGTACAGGGTGAGGGTGCCGCAAAAACCATTGTAAAGGGAATTGAAACATTAGACCGGATGGGAATGGATACGATTATCATCGGCCGTGGCGGCGGTTCCATAGAGGATTTATGGGCTTTTAATGAAGAGTCTGTGGCAAGGGCCATTTATCATGCAAAGACTCCCATTATATCGGGGACGGGGCATGAAATCGATAATACCATTGCCGATTATGCGGCAGACTTGAGGGCACCGACCCCCAGTGCCGCCTGCGAGCTGGCAATACCGGATGTGATGTCTTCCATTTATCAGGTAAGACAGTATGAAAGCCGGATGCGGAAGTGCGCTGGACAAAAGCTGCAGCAGCTGAACCAGAAGTGGGGAATGCTGTCGGCAAGGCTTAATAGTGCATCACCGAAGGTCAGGCTTGAAAATCAGAAAATTTATCTGGATTCCTTACAGGATAAACTGATGCAGGGAATGCTGCAGAAAATGGGAAACCGCAGACACCAGTATGAAATTTTACTGACAAAATTAAATGGCTTAAGTCCCACTGCAAAGCTGGTGGGAGGCTATGGATATATTGAACACCAGGACGGACATGCCATCCGGTCTGTAGCGGATGTGAAGGAGCAGGATAACTTTTCTGTGACGGTGTGGGATGGAACCATTGAAGGTGTGGTAACAAAGATTGAAGAGAAAGTGGAGCAGGGAAATGGAAGATAATTTTGATTTGGAACAGGCATTCAAGGAGCTGGAAGAAATTATTGTGAAGCTGGAATCGGATGCAGTCCCGCTAAAGGAATCAATAGAATTGTATGCAAAGGGTGCAAAGCTGGTGGCATCCTGTAAAGACGAACTGACTGGAATTGAGAAGGAAATGATTGTTATCGGTGAAAATTTTGAGCCGGAGGACAAGGAATAGAAGGTGTGAGTGAATATGGATTTTGAAACAACTATGAAACAACGTGTGGATACAATTGAGGCAGTCATCCGTGAGTATATGCCCAAGAATCCGACCTTTCAGAAAACGGTGGTTGAGGCAATGGATTATACGATGTCAGCAGGCGGGAAACGGATTCGACCGCTGTTGATGGGAAGTACCTTTGAGTTGTTTGGTGGAAAGGGAAGGGTAATCGTTCCTTTTATGGCAGCCCTGGAAATGATTCATACCTATTCTCTGATTCATGATGATTTGCCGGCACTGGATAACGACGATTACCGCAGAGGAAGAAAGACAGCGCATATTGTGTATGGAGAGGCGATGGCAATACTTGCAGGAGATAGTTTGCTAAATTATGCATACGAGACGGCGGCAAAGGCATTTTCTATTATAGATGAAGAAGCAGGTTTTTCCGGCAGCAGGGAGGACGGCTGTGAGTTTACAGAGGAACAGTATTTTGCTGTCAGGAAAGAATTAGAATACAGGCGTAATGTGGAAAGAGCCATGCAGATTTTGGCATCCAAGCCGGGCATTTATGGTATGATTGGCGGACAGGTCGCAGATGTAGAGCTGACAGGCACCAGATTAAATGCGGAGCAGCTGGTTTATATTTATGAAAACAAAACAGGTGCATTGATTGAGGCTGCCATGATGATTGGCGCTGTGCTGGCGGGAGCAGATGATGAAGGAATTGAAAAGATTCAGAAAGTAGCGTATAATGTTGGGATGGCATTTCAGATTCAGGATGATATTCTGGATGAAACTGCTACCTTTGAAGAACTGGGAAAACCGATTCACAGTGATGAAAAAAATGAAAAGGTTACTTACGTTACTATTTATGGAATTGAGAAGGCCGGTGAAGAGGTGGAGCGTTTATCTGAGGATGCAATTGAAATGCTACAATCCATTGACGGTGATTCTGGCTTTTTAGTGGAGCTTGTAAGATATTTGGTACAGAGAAGGAATTAGAAAAGGCGGGAGATTGGCATTACCTTTACTAATATATAAGAGGTATTTTTATGGAGCTGTTAGATAAAATAAAAGAACCAAATGATATTAAGCAATTTGATGTGGAATATTGGGAGCCTTTGGCTGATGAAATCAGAAGCTTTCTGCTGCATCATATCTCAAAAACTGGCGGACACCTGGCTTCCAATCTTGGCTGTGTGGAGCTGACAATGGCGCTTCATCTTGTTCTGAATCTGCCGGAAGACAAGATAATCTGGGATGTGGGACATCAAAGCTACACCCATAAGATATTGACAGGCAGGCAGGAACAGTTTCATACCTTAAGGCAGTTTGGCGGAATGAGTGGATTTCCCAAAAGAGTAGAGAGCGATACAGATGTTTTTGAGACGGGACACAGCTCCACCTCCATATCTGCAGCAATCGGTATGGCAAAGGCACATGAGCTAAATGGGAAAAAGAGTACCATTGTGGCAGTTATCGGAGACGGTTCTTTTACAGGAGGTCTTACTTATGAGGCTCTTAATAATCTGGCACAGCTTAAGAGTAATTGCATGATTATCTTAAATGACAACGACATGTCCATAGATGAAAATGTGGGTGGAATGTCTACCTATCTGAATAAAATTCGTGTGGGACAGGCTTACAATGATGTAAAATCTGGAGTGGAAAAAGGGCTTTTGCATATTCCGGGAATTGGTGAAGGGCTTGCCAAAGTAGTAAAACGGGGAAAGGACAGTATAAAGGGCCTATTAGTACCAGGTATGTTTTTTGAAGATTTGGGAATTACCTATATCGGACCAATTGACGGACATAATATATCACAGATGGTTGACACCTTTGAGGCTGCCATCCGGCTGAAGCGTCCCGTTGTCGTACATGTAAAAACAATTAAGGGAAAGGGATACCGGTATGCCGAAAGATATCCGAAATATTTCCACGGCGTAGCTCCCTTTGATTTAAAAACCGGAAAGGCAATCCAGAAGAAGGAGAGGCTGACCAATACGGATGTATTTGGAAGAAAGCTCCTGGCTATGGGAGAAGAGGTTCCCAATTTGGTAGCGATTACAGCAGCCATGGCCTCAGGAACCGGTCTTGAGAAATTTGCCAATGTATATCCTGGCAGATTCTTTGATGTGGGAATCGCAGAGCAGCATGCGGTGACCTTTGCTGCCGGTTTGGCCAGTGAAGGTATGATTCCGGTGGTGGCTGTCTATTCTTCTTTCTTACAGAGGGCTTATGACCAGATATTGCATGATGTATGTTTACAGAAGCTTCATGTCATATTTGCAATTGACCGCTCCGGTCTGGTGGGAGAGGATGGGGCAACCCATCAGGGCATATTTGATTCGGCGTATCTTACACAGATTCCGGGTATGACGGTATTGGCACCGAAAAACCGCTATGAGCTGAGCAGAGCCATGGAATATGCGGTGGAATATGATGGCCCCATTGCGGTTAAATACAGTAAGGGGGATGCATTTTATGGGTTAAAGGAAAAGCAGGAACCGATTGTGTATGGAAAAAGCGAGGTTTTGTTTGAGGGCCAACAGGCTGCGCTGATTGCGGTGGGAAATATGGTTGAAACTGGTTTTGAGGTATATCATGCTTTAAGGGAAAAGGGAACAGAGATTACTTTGGTAAGTGCAAGGTTTGTAAAGCCTTTGGACGAAGAGCTGTTAAGGAATTTAGCAGCAAATCATAAAGTGGTTATAACCTTAGAGGAGCATATGCTTCAGGGGGGATATGGACAGGCTGTTTCTGCATTTTATATGCGCAGTGGAATAACGGCGACAAAAGTCCGGAATCTTGCAATTGAAGATATGTTTGTGGAGCATGGCAGGGTGTCAGAGCTTAGGGAGATGCTTGGCATGGATGCACAGAGTGTAATGCGTGTGGTGGAAGAATATTTGTGACGGATTTGGAAAATGTCTGTTTTTCATACAGGTACAAAAGAGGCATCAGGAGGCAGTTTATGAAAGAACGATTAGATGTAATGCTGGTTAACCGTGGGCTGGCAGCTTCCAGGGAAAAGGCAAAAGCAATTATCATGTCCGGAATTGTATTTGTGGACGGACAGAGAGAGGACAAGGCAGGTTCTGCCTTTGATGATAAGGTAAATATTGAAATTAAGGGACCTACCCTTAAATATGTGAGCCGTGGAGGGCTTAAGCTTGAAAAAGCCATGAATAGCTTTGCTGTAAAGTTAGAAGGCAGAGTTTGCATGGATGTAGGCTCTTCTACCGGCGGATTTACGGATTGTATGCTGCAAAACGGAGCAGTAAAGGTATACGCGGTAGATGTGGGGCACGGACAGCTGGATTGGAAGCTGCGGAAGGATGAGCGGGTAGTCTGCATGGAAAGGACCAATATCCGTTACGTGACACCAGAGCAGATTGGAGCGCCACCGGAATTTATATCCATTGATGTATCCTTTATTTCACTGACAAAGGTATTAGCACCCATTAAGGAGCTTATGACGGAAAATGGTGAAATTGTATGTCTGATAAAACCACAGTTTGAAGCCGGCAGGGAAAAAGTGGGAAAAAAAGGCGTTGTAAGGGATTGCAACGTGCACAAGGAGGTTATCCGGATGGTGATGGAATATGCCGCATCTATCGGATTTTGTGTCTGTAATCTGGATTTCTCTCCCATTAAAGGTCCAGAGGGCAATATAGAGTATCTTTTGCATTTAAGCAGGGATAAAAGCAGAGTACCTGCAGACGTTGATGTGGAGAAGGTGGTGGCAGTCTCCCATGAAGCTTTGGATAAGTAGGGGATGGATGGTATGAAGCATTTTTTAATTGCAACCAATTATATTAAGGATGAAAATCTGGTTTTAACCACAAAGGTTGAAAAGTATATTGCCATGCATGGTGGAACCAGCAGAAGGGTAATCGGAGATACGAATGGAGAGATTTCCTATGAGATAGAGGCTGCAGAGTCCTTTGACTGTATTATTGCGCTGGGCGGGGATGGGACAATCCTCAAAGTCAACAGGGATTTAAGAAGGCTTGAGATTCCAATTGTGGGAGTGAATCTGGGAACTCTGGGTTTTTTGACTGAAATTGAGCCGGAGCAGGTTTTTCCGGTTATTGACCGTCTGTTAGCAGATGATTATGAGATGGAAGAGCGAATGAACATCTGTGGTACAGTTTATAAGAATGGAAGCGATACGCCTGTTCTTAAGGATGTGGCACTGAATGATATTGTGGTATCCCGGTCCGGATTTTCAAGAGTGATAGGTCTTAAGGTTTATGTGAATGAAAAGGTAATGGATATTTATGAGGCGGATGGTCTGATTGTCAGTACACCCACCGGTTCCACCGGATATAATCTGTCGGCAGGCGGTCCCATTGTTTCACCCAAGACAAGTCTCATGATTGTGACCCCCGTTTCCCCCCATTCCCTTACCTCAAAAAGCATTGTTTTTTCCAGTGAGGATGAGATTGCAATTGAGGTATTAAAAATGCGTAAGGCGCAGGAGGAAGAGGCAATTGTGAGCTTTGACGGACAGCCGGGAACCCAGCTTTCTACGGGAGACCGGATTGTGATTAAGAAATCCGGTGCAGTGACCAATATGGTTAAGCTTTTTGATGTAAGCTTTTATGAAGTGTTACGGGAAAAGATAACAAATCATTTCTGAGGTGGAACATATGAAAGAAAAAAGACAGAATAAAATCAAAGAAATCATCGAAACAAAAAATATTGAAACCCAGGATGACCTGTTGGCGGAGCTTACGAAAGCCGGTTTTACCACAACACAGGCAACTATTTCCAGAGATATCCGGGAAATGAAGCTTACAAAGGTGCCGGATGGAAATGGCAGGCAGAAATATACCCTGATTCAGAGTGCGGATACGGATGTTATGGCAAAATATCATCAGGTCCTAAGTGCAGGCATTCTGGACATGGATTATGCCGGAAATATGATAGTCATCCATACCGTATCCGGAATGGCAATGGCAGTGGCAGCCGCTTTGGATAACATGAAATTTCAGGGTTTTATGGGATGCATTGCAGGAGATGATACAATTTTTTGTGTTATGCGGAACAATGAATTTTGCAGGGAAATTATAAATGATATAAAAAAGGTAGCATCTGACGAATAAGTTGGAGGTATAATATGCTATTAAATTTACATATTAAAAATATGGCATTAATTGATGAAATTGACATCAATTTTGCGGATAATCTGAATATATTAACCGGAGAGACAGGAGCCGGAAAATCCATTGTAATTGATTCGATTATGCTGGCATTGGGCGGAAAAGTACCGAAGGATTTTGTAAGGAAGGATGCAGAGTATGGATTGGTGGAGCTTTTATTTTCTATAGAGGATGAAGAGACTCTCCGAAGGCTTTGTGAGCTTTCCGTGCCGGAAATGACGGATGGCGAGCTGGTGCTTTCTAGAAAAATAATTGGCAGCCGGAGCGTTAGCAAGATAAACGGAGAAACGGTAACACTTGCCAGAGTCAGGGAAGCTGCCGGCTTACTGTTGGATTTGCATGCTCAGCATGAGCACCAGTCCCTGCTGATTCCGGGGAATCATTTAAAGTTATTAGACCGGTATGGTCATGAGACGCTGGATTCTTTTAAGCAAAAAGTGTCAGAATATTATAAAGAATATGCCAAATTAAAAAATGAACTTTCTGCAAATACTATGAATGAGGAAGAAAAGAAGCGCAAGCTGGATTTAATGGAGTTTGAGCGGAATGAAATTGCAGGCGCAGCTCTGAGACCCGGAGAGGATGAGGAATTAGAGGCTTTGTACAAGAAGGCATCCAATAGCAAAAACATAAACGAAAGCGTATCGGCAGCCTACCGTTACACGGAGGATACCGCCTATGACGGTGTAGACCGGGCATTGCGAGAGATGACGGCAGTTTCTGAATTTGATGAGGAGCTTCAGTCCATGATGGATATGCTGGCCACAGTGTCTGACCTGATATCGGATTTTGGCAGAAGTGCAAGAGGATATCTGGAACACAACAGCTTTTCAGAAGAGGAATTTATACAGATAGAGGAACGGCTTAATACAGTCAATCATTTAAAAGCTAAATACGGTAAAACAATCGAAGAGGTATTGTTATATGGAAAGAATCTGGAATTGCAATATGATAAGCTGCTTCATCAGGAGCAGTATTTACAGAATTTGCAAGGAAAGCTTGCAGATGCAGAGAAAAAGCTGGAACAGGCATGCCGGGATTTAAGCCGGGAGAGGAAACGGATTGCAGCACAGCTTTCCCGGAATATAACAGAGGCTTTGGTTGATTTGAATTTTATGGATGTTCGTTTCGATATGGTGTTTGAAAAAACGGAGCATTATTCTGCAGAGGGGATGGACTATCCTTATTTTATTATCTCTACCAATGTTGGTGAGGATATGAAACCGTTATGGCAGGTGGCATCGGGAGGAGAGCTTTCACGGATTATGCTGGCGATGAAATCCTGTCTGGCGGACGCAGATAAGATAGAGACATTAATTTTTGATGAAATTGATGTGGGAATCAGTGGAAGAACCGCCCAGATGGTGGCAGAAAAAATCCACAGAATAGGAAAGAACCACCAGATTATTTGTATTACGCATCTGCCGCAGATTGCAGCAATGGCAAACCATCATTATTTGATTGAAAAACAGGTAAATAATGGCAAGACAATCACCCATATTTCAAAGCTTGATTCCCAGCAGGAAATTAAAGAGCTTGCGAGGCTGATTGGCGGTGTAGAGATTACGGATACGGTTATTCAGAGTGCAAAAGAAATGAAAGAATTGGCAGGTAAGGCAAAGGTTAACTGACTGAGATAAAATAGGATAACCCATAATAAATGTAAAAGCATTTATTGTGGGTTGTTTTTTGATTTAAAATAAATTTATATTAATATAGAAAGGGAGAAAACAATGCAAAGATACAAGTCATTTTTAAAGTGGTTATTGACGGCAAACATTATGTTTATCCTAGTGGTGGCTGGCCTTGGATACCGGAAGGAATATCAAAATAAAGAGATAGCGGAGGTATACAATACCCTGCAGTCCGGTGGGAAGGAAGCGGAACAGAGTAAAGAACGCACCAATGACCAGAGCCAGAAAGTAATTCCTGTTGGCAGGACGGTGGGAATTTATATTAATACGAAGGGGATTTTGGTTATCGATACGGGGGAAGTGACGGATTTAGAGGGAAAAAATGTGGCTCCGGCTAAAAATAAGCTGATGCCGGGAGATTATATTACAAAATTAAATGATGTGGAAATGAAAACAAAAAAACAGCTCATTGAGGCAATTACAAGCTGTGATGGTAATCCCCTTGTATTTCAGGTGATTCGCAACGAGGAATGTATTGATGTAAAAGTGGAACCAGTGGAAACCGGAACGGATTTGTATAAAGTGGGAATCTGGGTCAGGGATGATTTGCAGGGACTTGGAACGGTGACTTATGTGAAAGAAGATTCCTTTGGCGCCCTGGGCCATAGTATTAATGATACAGACACAGGAGAGCTTCTTCAGGTTTCAGGAGGTGAAATTTATGAGGCAGATATTTTTGGCGTGGAAAAAGGTACTGCCGGAAGTCCGGGGGAGATAGAAGGTATGATTGCCTATCAGACAGAAAATGTAGTGGGGCATATTGATGCGAACCATCTGTATGGAATTTATGGTACAATTACCGATGCCTTTAAGGAAGAGATAGAACAGGAGAATCCGGTGGAAATAGCATCTGTAGATGAAGTAGAAAAAGGGGAGGCATATATACAGTCTTATATCAGTGGAAAAAAGGAATTATATGAAATAGAGATTGTAAATATACACAAAAATAGCAATGGGGACCAGGAGATGGAGATTATTGTGACAGATGACAATTTAATTGATTTAACTGGAGGAATTGTTCAGGGTATGAGCGGAAGTCCTATTCTTCAGAATGGAAAATTAGTAGGTGCCGTAACGCATGTATTTGTGGATGAACCCAAAAAAGGCTATGGTATATTTGTGGAAACTATGAGAAAAGGTGAAAAATAGAATATTTTAGCGAAAAAGCTGAAAAGGTTAATTCACAGTTAAAAAAATTCATATTTTTTTAAAAGTCGGTGTTTATGATTGGACATAAAAAAAGTATTGAAAAATAAAGAAATATTTAGCGGAATGGGATGAAAAATTGTGTTACAACACAATTTTGAAGAAAATAAGTTGCGTTGCATTGTCATACATCAGCTTATAATTATAGTTTGGTTTTGATATAGTCTTAAATGGTCGATGTCAGAATAATTCTGTCAGAGGATAGAATTATTCTTGACGAAAAATCATATATTATAGGAGGGAAGTATGATTAATGTAATGATTGGTAATCATGATGAAATCATGCGAAAGAGGATGGAGGATGTTGTGCGTAAGCAGACACAATGTCATCTTTTGGGTACTTATGAAAAAGGAGATCAGTTGCTGTTACATATTAAAGAGGATGTGCCGGATCTTGTGATTTTGAATCCTGTGATGCCGAAGATTGATGGTATCGGGGTGATAGAAAAAGTTCGTTCAGAGTCACAATTTGATAAAATACGGTTCCTTTTGGTTGCTTCAGCACAGCAGACAAAGGTTTTGAATGTATTACAGAACCGGAAGAATGTAAAATTTCTTCCGTGGGAAAATGACGAAAATACTCTGGAAAAATGTATTATGGAGATACCGAAGCCCGGAGTAGTGACAAACCGGGCGCTTCCAATTGAAGATATAGTAGTAAAGCAGGGAAACCGAGAAAAAGATTTAAATTTACTGGTGACACAGATGATTCATGAAATAGGAGTTCCGGCGCATATAAAAGGTTATTTATATCTGCGCACGGCTATTATCATGGCGGTGGATAATATGGATGTATTGAACGCAGTGACCAAGCAGCTATATCCGGATATCGCAGAACAATATGGAACCACAGATACAAGAGTAGAGCGTGCCATTCGTCATGCAATTGAGGTCGCATGGGAACGTGGCAACATTGATATGATACATGAATTGTTTGGCTATACGATTCAGGCAGATAAGGGGAAACCCACAAATTCAGAATTTATTGCCCTGATGGCAGACAGGATACGGTTAGACCAGTCTAAGGGTTTAAAGTAGGGAGGAATCAAAATAAAACACTGGAAGAAAAAGGAATGATGAAGATGTTAATGTAAAAGCCGGAATGAGGCAGCAGATTGGAGAATGATATGAGAGAAAGTATGAAAATAATAATAGCAACAGGTCAAAAACGGCAGATAACGCAAACCATATTGGGACATATGAAACAGTTTGAGTATGTTATAAAAGAGACTACAGACTCCTATGAACAAATCGTAGAGGATGTGTATTCGATGAAACCAGATATGATTATAGCGGACATCTGCTTGGAAGGGGGAGATGGTATTTCCCTGCTTCAGAAGTGTAAGAGAAAGGAACTGCGGGATACAAAGTTTGTGTTTTTGACCGATGTTACGGCACAAATGATTATTGATTTGGCATATGCAGCCGGTGCGGATTATTATTTTATGTTAAACCAGGAGCCTAAATTTATCGCAAGAATATTGGAAAGGATTCTGGAAAGTCACTATCAGATGAAGCAGCAGCAAAAGCAGCGAGACGGAATGACATTAGAGCAAAAACAGTTTCTGTTTGATTCTACTTTGGAAAATGATGTGACAAAGATGATTCGGGAAATTGGTATTCCTGCTCATATCAAAGGTTATCAGTATATCAGAGAAGGGATTATGATGTCGGTAAAGGACCCGGAGATTCTTAATTATATTACCAAATATCTATATCCCACCATTGCGAAAAAATATCATACCACCACCAGCAGTGTGGAGCGTGCGATTCGTCATGCAATCGAGGTGGCATGGAATCGGGGAAAGCTGGAATCCATGGAGGAGCTGTTTGGCTATAGTGTAAATTCGGGAAAAGGAAAGCCGACTAATTCTGAATTTATTGCCCTGATTGCGGATAAGTTCCGGCTGGAGTACAGGATGAAGGGTTTTGGAATGGATGAGTTCTCTGCGTAGCATAAGATGCGGATGTATGATAAGCAGTGCGTCCTCTTAAAAATAGCTTTTGTTTTTATTATTTTTATGCTACAATAGACGAAAGTCTATTTTGTACGAAGGAGAGAGAATCCGATGAAAAGAATTGCTTATATTGCTTCTGAATGTGTTCCATTTATTAAGACTGGCGGTCTGGCTGACGTTGTAGGGACACTTCCTAAGATTTTTGATAAAAAGGAGTATGATGTGCGGATTATCATCCCTAATTATATGTGTATTCCTTCCAAATATAAAGAGAAAATGCGCTTTATTACAAACTTCCAGATGGATATTGGAGACCACTCACAATATGTGGGAATTATGTATATGGAATATGAGGGTGTGCCGGTTTATTTTATTGATAACGAATTTTACTTTAATGGACTGGCTCCTTATGGTGATACCAAGTGGGACATTGAGAAATTCTGTTATTTTTCCAAGGCGGCGCTATCTATTCTGCCGGTGATTGGTTTCCGCCCGGATATTGTACATTGTCACGACTGGCAGGCGGGTATGGTTCCGGTATATTTGAAGACATTGTTTGCAGGGAATCCCTTTTTTGGAAGCATAAAATCCATTATGACAATTCATAATCTGCAGTTCCAGGGAAGATGGGATATTGAACATGTACGGTATTGCTCCGGTCTTCCAGACTATTTGTTTACTGCGGATAAGTTGGAGATACATAAAGATGCTTCCATGCTGAAGGGTGGACTTGTCTATGCAGATGTGATTACTACAGTAAGCAACACCTATGCATATGAAATCCAGACGCCGTATTATGGGGAAGGATTAGACGGTTTGTTACAGGCAAGAAACCAGTCTTTAGTGGGAATTGTTAACGGTATTGATTATGATACATATAATCCGGAAAAGGACAAGCATTTAGCAAAAGCATACAATATTAAGAATGTTAAGAAAAATAAGGGGATGAATAAGACAGCACTTCAGAAGGAACTGGGACTTCCTGTAGATAAGAATCAGTTTGTGCTTGGTATCATTTCCAGGCTGACAGACCAGAAGGGCCTTGATTTAGTGGATGCGGTGATGAATGATATCTGCCAGGATGGTGTGCAGTTTGTTGTGCTGGGAACTGGAGACAGGAGATATGAGGATATGTTCCGGTACTATCAGGGCTTTCATCCGGCAAAGGTTAGTGCAAACATTTATTTTTCAGATGCACTTTCCCATAAAATGTATGGAGGCTGTGATGCAATTTTAGTACCGTCAAGATTTGAGCCCTGCGGACTTACACAGCTGATGGCTCTCCGCTATGGTTCCCTTCCGATTGTCCGGGAGACTGGAGGACTTAAGGATACGGTCATTCCTTATAATGAATTTGAACAGACAGGAACGGGATTTTCATTTGCAAATTATAATGCGCAGGAGCTTCTGCATACTATTAATTATGCGAAAGAGGTTTTTTATAACCAGAAGAAGAGCTGGGAGGACATGCAGGTACGTGCCATGGGTCAGGATTATTCCTGGGCAAGCTCGGCAAAGAGATATGAGGAATTGTATAAATAGAAGAGAACAAGAGCCGCAGGCGGGGAAGCTGTCTGCGGTTTTGTGCAGTAGAAGGAGTAAAAAGAAATGGCTTTTGATGGAGTAGTGATTTCTAATATCGTAAAAGACATGAAGGAACGGCTGACAGGAGGCCGTATTTATAAGATATACCAGCCGGAAAGCGATGAGATTAATTTGGTGATTAAAAATCTGGGAACAACCTTTCGGCTCATGTTAAATGCCAGCCCTACACTTCCACTGGTGTATTTTTTGCCGGAAAACAAGGTAAATCCGGCTACAGCACCAAATTTTTGTATGCTGCTTAGAAAGCATATCGGCAATGGAAGAATTGTGGGGGTTGAGCAGCCGGGGTTTGAGCGGATTATCATGATAGATATCGAGCATTTAGATGAGATGGGGGATTTGTGTAGGAAAAAGCTTGTAATCGAGCTGATGGGCAAGCATAGCAATATTATATTTACGGAAGAGAACGGACGGATTGTGGATGCAATTAAGCGGATTGGCGCCCAGATTAGTTCGGTGAGGGAGGTGCTTCCCGGATATGATTATGTGCTGCCACCAAATGAAAAGGTGGATCCCTTAGAGGTTTCAAAGGAATATTTCCAGACCATCATTTTAGAGAAAGCCATGAGCGTGGAAAAAGCCATTTATTCGTCCATAACAGGCTTTTCCAAGCTGATTGCAGGTGAACTCTGCTACGAGGCAGGAGTAGATGGCAATTTCAGTACGGACAGCCTTGCAGAGAGCAACAAAGAGATGTTGTGGAATGCATTTTCCAGATTGGTTACCCGGGTGAAGGATGGAAATTATGAACCGGTAATTGTATATGACCAAGATGAGCCAGTAGCATTTTCCTCCATACCACTTATGATGTATAATGACCTTAATCAGGAATATTTTAAGGATATATCGGAATTGCTGGCAAGCTATTATGCAAAGAAGGATATTTCTTCCAGAATCCGCCAGAAATCAACCGATTTAAGAAAAGTACTGGCAACAGCGGTGGAACGGACTTCCAGAAAATACGATATTCAGCGGAAGCAGTTGAAGGATACGGAAAAGCGGGATAAATACCGTATCTATGGAGAGCTGCTGCAGACCTATGGCTATGAGGTGCAGACCGGAGATAAGGAAGCTAAGGTGATGAATTACTATACCAATGAGGAGGTAACCATTCCGTTGGATACAACCCTGACACCAGTGGAAAATGCAAACCGGTATTTTAATAAATATAATAAACTGAAACGTACCTATGAGGCTTCCCTGACATTAGTGGAGGAGAGTAAGAAAACTCTGGAGCACTTGCTTTCTCTGCAAAACAGCATGGAGATTGCCACTTCCGAGGCGGACCTGGCAGAGATACGGGAAGAAATGGTAATAGCCGGTCTCGTCAAGGCGAAGCAGAACAGAAAAAGTGGAGTGAAACAGGAAAAGAGTAAGCCCTTACACTACATTTCCTCGGACGGCTTTCATATGTATGTGGGTAAAAACAATCTGCAAAATGACCGCCTTACCTTTAAAACAGCAGGAACAAAAGACCTTTGGTTCCATGCCAAGGAGATGCCGGGCTCCCATGTGATTGTAAAATTAGAGGGGGCAGAGGATGTGCCAGATGCCACTTATGAGGAAGCTGCTCGTCTGGCAGCCTATTATTCATCGGGAAAGACCAGTCCCAAGGTGGAGATTGATTATACAAGAAGGGGAAATCTTAAGAAACCGCCCCAGGCAAATCCTGGATATGTTATTTATCACACGAATTATTCCATGGTGGCGTTGCCAGATATTAAGGGGATTGAAGAAATAAAGGAATGAAAATACAGGAATGAAAATACAGGTTGGGAAAACCTTAGCTTGCATTTCTTTATATATTTGGTTATAATATATAAGTTAATTCATGTCCTTTTGTGAGTTGGCTTATTATTATATTGTAAATTCCAATGGAAGACTGGAAAAAGTAGGTGAAGTGCTTGATAAAGAGTATGACAGGTTTTGGTCGTGCAGAGAGTGTGACGAAGGACCGCAAGATTGTAATTGAGATGAAGTCGGTGAATCACAGATATTGTGATTTGAATATTAAGATGCCAAAGAAGCTGAATTTTTTTGAAGCTGCGATTCGCAATCATTTAAAGAAATATATTGGAAGAGGCAAGGTAGATATTTTTATTACCTATGAGGATTATTCAGAGAATAATGTCTGTGTAAAATATAATCCGGAGATAGCAGCAGAATATGTGAAGTATCTGCAGCAGATGGCAGATACCTTTGAACTGAGGAGCGACCTGTCAGTAGTGGCACTTTCCAGATATCCGGAGGTCTTTACCTTAGAGGAACAATCTGAAAATGAGGAGCAGTTATGGAATGAGTTTGTCGTGATTCTGGATGAGGCGGCAAACCACTTTGTGGAGTCCCGCACCAAAGAGGGCGAAGTGTTGAAGGAGGATTTGCTTCAGAAGCTGGATGGGATGCTGTCCATGGTAGATTATATTGAGTCGGTTTCTCCGTCTCTGGTTGAAGATTACCGAAACCGGTTAGAGGCTAAGGTAAAGGAGCTGTTAGAGGGGGCTGGCATGGATGAAAGCCGTATTGCCACAGAGGTTACCATTTATGCAGATAAAATTTGTGTGGATGAAGAGACGGTGAGACTTAGAAGTCACATTGAGAATACAAAGGCGATTTTGCTTGAAGGCGGCAATGTGGGGCGTAAGCTGGATTTTGTTGCACAGGAGATGAACAGGGAGGCCAATACAATCCTTTCCAAAGCTAATTCCCTTGATGTTTCCAACAAAGCAATTGATTTGAAAACCGAGATTGAGAAAGTCAGGGAACAGATACAGAATATTGAGTAGAGGGTGAGGCATATGAATAAAAAAGGCGTGTTGATTGTCATTTCTGGATTTTCCGGTGTTGGCAAGGGAACGGTCGTTAGGAAGTTAATTGAGAAGTATCACTATAGTCTTTCTGTTTCTGCCACCACAAGAGAACCAAGACCCGGTGAAGTGGATGGAAAAGACTATTTCTTCAAGAGTGTGGCTGAGTTTCAGAGTCTGATTGATTATAATGGATTCATTGAATGGGCACAGTATGTGGAGAATTATTATGGCACTCCCAGAAAATATGTAGAAGATGAATTAGCCAGAGGACATAATGTGATATTAGAGATAGAAGTTCAGGGAGCAATGCGGATTAAGGAGCAGTATCCGGATGCAGTATTGATTTTCCTGACAGCGCCGGATGCACATAGTCTTAAGGAGAGATTAGAGGGCAGAGGCACAGAGGATGCAAAGGTAATTGCAAAACGGTTAAAGCGTGCCTATGAAGAAACAGATGATATGTCAGAATATGATTATCTGGTTGTGAATGATGATTTGGAGACCTGTGTGGATAATGTAAATGCCGTAATTGTGGCAGAGAGCTTCCGCACGGCAAATAACCGGGAATATATTGAACAAACCAAAAATGAATTATTTGATATTCGAAAGGAGATTTTATCATGATACATCCATCTTATAGTGATTTAATGGAAGTTGTTAACAGCGAGGTTGAGCAGGGAGAACAGCCGGTGGTACAAAGCCGTTATTCCATTGTACTTGCAACTGCAAAGAGGGCAAGACAGATTATTGCAGGAGAAGAACCTCTGGTAAAGGGAGAAGGCAGAAAACCATTATCTGTTGCCGTGGATGAGCTTTATCAGGGAAAGGTTAAAATTGTTGGAGACGATGAGGACGAATGATAATACTGGTGGCAGGCAGGAGTGCCTGCCATTTGTGTTGCCAAGCATATGAGGAAAAGGTCCGGTGGACCATTTTTGAGTACAGGTCACTTTCCGTTATGAAAAGTTTGCAGCATTTAGACTAGGAGGTTATATATGAAATTAGGGCAATTGCTAAATACGCTGGAATATACATTGGTGCAGGGAAGCCTTGATGCAGAAGTAACTGCAGTGGAAAATGACTCCCGAAAGGTGATGAAGGGGGCACTCTTTTTCTGCATTACCGGAGCGGTATTTGACGGACATAGCTATGCGAGGGATGTGGCGGATAAAAAGGCTTCTGTAATTGTGGTAGAAAAAGATGTAAATTTGGAGGGAAATGCAGAAACAGCAGTGGTAAAGGTGCCAGATACCCGGTATGCCATGGGAATAATTTGTGCTGCATTTTATGGTAATCCATCTGATAAGCTGACGGTAATTGGCATTACCGGGACAAAGGGAAAAACCACCACCACTTACATGATTAAATCTATGCTTGAAGCAGCAGGACACAAAACCGGGCTGATTGGAACGATAGAGAGTATTGTAGGTGATAAAGCAGTTCCAGCCAATAATACCACACCGGAATCGATTGTCATGCAGAGAACCTTGAAGGAAATGGTGGATGCCGGTCTGGATAGCGTGGTAATGGAGGTTTCTTCCCAGGGCCTGATGCTTAACCGGGTGGCAGGCGTTTCTTTTGACTACGGTATTTTTACCAATTTATCGGAGGATCATATCGGACCAAATGAGCACAAGGATTTTGCAGAGTATTTAGGCTGGAAAGCAAAGCTGTTTACGCTCTGTAAAACAGGAATTTTTAATGTGGATGATGAAAATTGCGACCAGATATTAAAGGGACATACCTGTCAGGTAATTACCTATGGCATAAAAGAGGGAGCAGACTATCAGGCAGAGCATTTAAAGCTTTACAAGAAGGATGGATGTCTGGGGATTTCCTATCATTTGGATGGAAAATATCAGGAAGAGGTGACGGTAAGCCTGCCGGGTGAGTTTTCTGTGCACAATTCCCTGTCTGCCATTGCTGTGGCGAAGGAAATGGGCGTACCTATGGAAAAGATTTTGGAAATATTGAAGGATATCCATGTAAAGGGCAGGGTGGAGCTGATTCCGATTTCCGATGCATTTACCATCTTAATTGATTATGCACATAATGCAGTGAGTCTGGAAAGTATCCTGACCACCTTACGTGCTTATAATCCGAAACGGCTGGTTGCTTTGTTTGGCTGTGGGGGAAACCGCTCCAAGGTACGGAGATATGAGATGGGAGAGGTATCCGGTGAACTTGCAGACTTTACAATTATAACCTCCGATAATCCAAGGGATGAGGAGCCTCGGGCAATTATGGATGACATCAAAACCGGAATTGCAAAGACAGAGGGAAAATATGTGGAAATTGTTGACCGGAAGGAAGCAATCCGTTATGCTATAATGAATGCGGGGGAGGGAGATGTCATTGTTCTTGCCGGTAAGGGGCATGAGGATTACCAGGAGATTAAGGGCAGGAAATACCATATGGATGAACGGGATTTGATTAGAGAGATATTGGAGGAAGAGGATGTCACCAAAATATGCGGATATAATAATCGATATTTCGCATGAGGCGATTGACCGGACATTTCAGTACCGGATTCCGGAAGGTCTTGTGGAACAAATCAGGATAGGCACACAGGTGTCTATCCCTTTTGGTCGTGGGAATCATTTGAGGAGCGGATATGTGGTGTCCTTTTCTGATACACCGGCATTTGAGGAAGCCAGGCTAAAAGAAATTGCCGGTGTGAAGGAGGGAAGTGTTGCCATTGAAAGCGCATTAATTGAGCTGGCAGCCTTTATTAAGGAACAGTACGGCTCCACCATGATTAATGCATTAAAGACCGTTATGCCCATAAAACAGAAGGTAAAGGGGCTGACTCATAAAGAGGTGCGGCTTCTGGTGCCGGAGGCGGAAGCACAGGAATTGTTGGAGCAGTACCGGAAAAAGAATGCCAGGGCAAAGGAGAGGTTATTGACAGAGCTTATGGAAGACAGGGTTATTCCCTATTCCCTTGTTACGGGAAAGCTCAATATCTCTTCCTCTACACTGAAGGCAATGCAGGACGGGAATGTGATTGCTGTGGAGGAGGAAGGCTATTACCGGAACGTAGTTTGGGATGAAATGGAAAATGGTGAGGAGGTTATTCCCAATCCTGAACAGCAGGAAGCCATATCGAGAGTTGTGGAGGATTACCAGAGTGGACAGCCGGGCACTTATCTGTTAAAGGGAGTTACCGGGAGCGGAAAGACATTGGTATACATTGAAATGATTGACAAAATTGTCCGTATGGGCAAGCAGGCAATTGTGCTGATACCAGAAATTGCGTTGACGTACCAGACTGTCAAGCGGTTCCGCAAACGCTTTGGCAGCCGGGTGACGATTATGAATTCGAAGCTTAGTAAGGGGGAGCGCTATGACCAGTTTGAAAAAGCAAAGAATGGAGAGGTTTCCGTTATGATTGGACCGCGTTCTGCCCTGTTTGCGCCGTTTAAAAATCTTGGTATGATTGTAATTGACGAAGAGCATGAAGCCACGTATAAAAGTGAATATCCGCCCAAATACCATGCAAGAGAGGTGGCAATCCACCGGGCTCAAATGGCAGGGGCATCCGTGGTTTTGGGCTCAGCGACCCCTTCTGTGGAGTCCTATTACCATGCCTTACAGGGGGATTATGTTTTGCTGAATTTATCCGGCAGAGCAAGGAAATCGGCATCCCTTGCGGAAACCTCTGTGGTGGATTTACGGGAGGAATTAAAGCTTGGAAACCGCAGCATTTTTAGCGATAGGTTAAAGAAACTGATGGCAGACCGTCTTGCTAAAAAGCAGCAGATTATGTTGTTTTTAAACCGACGGGGATTTGCAGGTTTCATTTCCTGCAGGAGCTGTGGGCATGTGTTTAAGTGTCCCCACTGTGATGTGACCCTGACGGAACATTTTTCCGGGACTGCAAAAGAAAAGCTGGTGTGCCATTATTGTGGGTATGAACAGAAAAAGCCGGCAGTCTGTCCGGAATGCCAGTCCAGATATATTGCAGGCTTTGGAATTGGTACACAGAAGGTGGAGGAGCAGGTGAAGGCTTTGTTTCCAGAGGCAAGGGTACTCCGGATGGATATGGATACCACAAGAAATAAGGATTCCCACGAGAAGATTTTGAGCCAGTTTGCCAACGGTGAGGCGGATATTTTAGTGGGGACACAGATGATTGTAAAGGGACATGATTTTTCCAATGTAACACTGGTGGGTGTGATTGCCGCAGACCTGACACTGTTTGACAATGATTATAAGTCGGCAGAGCGCACCTTTGATTTGCTGACCCAGGCGGCGGGAAGAGCCGGCAGAGGCAGGCTTAAGGGTGATGTGGTAATCCAGACCTATGCACCGGAGCACTATGCAATTAAAGCGGCGGCAAAGCAGGATTACCAGGCATTTTATGAGGAGGAAAAAGCATACCGCAGCCTTCTTGCGTATCCTCCGTTTTGCCATATGCTGGCAGTGTTTATGGAGTGTGACGGATATGAAACACTGTGTCGTCTCTCGGAGACATTAAAAGAAAAAATAATCTATTGGGGAAAAGAGCAGGGGGTACATGTAATCGGTCCCTGTGATGCAGCGATTTCCAAGGTAAATGACCGCTACCGACGGGTGATTTATTTGAAGGATAAGCGATATGAGGCTTTGGTGGAATGGAAGAACCAGGTGGAGCAGTTTTTAGAAGAACAGTCAGAATATAAAGACTGTTTTGTCACCTTTGACTTTGACCCGGTGCATTCTTATTAGAATAAGTGACAACCCTTAAATAGTATGATACAATAAAAAAGTGGTTTCATCATTTGAATAGATAGATAAAAGTTAGTAATGCTAACTGGATAACAGAGAAAAGAGGAGAAGAACAATGGCAATAAGACAGATACGGTATGATGGTGATGATATTTTACGGAAGAAATGTAAGGAAGTAAAAGAGATGACAGAGAGGACAAAAACTCTGATTGATGATATGCTCGAGACAATGTATGAAGCTGATGGTGTAGGCCTTGCAGCACCACAGGTTGGTGTGCTGAAACGGATTGTGGTTATTGATGTGGATTATGAAAACCCATATGTATTGATTAATCCGGTTATTGTGGAGAAGGATGGGGAACAGACTGGTGATGAGGGATGTTTAAGTCTTCCGGGAAAGGTAGCGACAGTGACACGGCCAAATCATGTAATCTGCAAATGCCTGAATGAGAACATGGAGGAGGTAACCGTTGAAGGCGAAGGGCTTCTTGCCAGAGCAATCTGCCATGAGCTGGACCATTTAGAGGGAATCCTGTATAAGGATGTAGCCGACAGCCCGCTTCGGGAGCTGCGGTATAGGGATGAAGAAGGCGAAACGGAATAAACATAGTATCAGTTAGGTTGGTGATGAAATGAAGGTTGTATATATGGGAACCCCGGATTTTGCAGTGAATACACTGGAGGCAATTGTAAAAGCTGGTCATGAGGTGCTGCTGGTGGTAACTCAGCCAGATAAGGCAAAGGGGCGGGGCAAGAAAATGGTGATAACTCCGGTAAAGGAGAAAGCTTTGGAGTATAATCTGCAGGTGAGCCAGCCGGAAAGAGTAAGGGAAGAGGCGTTCATGGAGGAATTGGAGCGCTTAAAACCGGATGTGATTGTTGTGGCAGCCTTTGGGCAGATTTTACCGGAACGGATTTTGAATATTCCAAGGTATGGCTGTATCAATGTACATGCATCGCTGCTTCCGGCATACCGCGGTGCAGCCCCGATTCAATGGGCAGTTATAGATGGTCTGGAGGAGACCGGTATAACCATTATGTATATGGAAAAAGGACTGGATACCGGTGATATCATTTGT
>ULOF01054229.1_pt1 | contig 35341 bp, 37 predicted proteins | sample 1952371 | NCBI WGS metagenome assembly ULOF01 (sample SAMEA4835597, study PRJEB28245) | human gut metagenome | biome: gut microbiome; material: fecal sample | place: Denmark | collected 2008 | reverse complement strand
AACGGTCGGTAACGAAAACAGAGTTTCGCAATTGCTTATTATATCAATCCGTAATGGTGCAATGCATTCTCAATTCCATTTTCCAAAATATCCGTTGTCCGGTACTCTGCCACCTGCAGCACATCCTCCACAGCATTTCCCATGGCAACCGAATGTGGTACATATTGTAACATTTCCATATCATTTATGGAATCCCCAAATGCATAACAATCCGAGCTGTCAATTTGCAGATATTCCGTCAGAAATCGTATTCCTGTCGCCTTGCTGAATCCAGCCGGTACTGCTTCCGTAACCATTCCACCATGGGGTATTAAATTAAAATCCTTGGAAAAGAGGTCATTAAATGCCTCCTCGTCACTTTCTGGCATCCGGGTAGTGGTAAATTTATCATAGCAAAAATCCGGGTGTCTCGAATCTTCAATGGGATAATCCACATTTTTTGAAAAATAATTGTAGATATATTCCATAAAGCTGCCGGGACCATGGTCTCCATCTATAAACAGGCGGTCCTTCCCCTCAAATACCGTCTGGTACTTATATTCCCGAAGCTTTTCCGCATAATAAATATTTTGCTCTCTTGTGAGCGTGTGATGAAAGATTTCCTGTCCCTCATATTCAATATAGGTACCGCATCCGCACACCAGACCATCAAATCCAAACTCCAGCAAATTCTTATCAATCGCTGTTTTCACCCTTCCGGTGTTGATAAAGATTTTATGACCATTTTCTCTCGCCTTGTAAAGCGCATGCTTCGTGCTGTCTGGCATCCTGTGTTCATCATCCAGCGTAATCAGCGTTCCATCAATGTCAAAAAATAGTAAAGCTGACATTTTCTTTCTCCTTTTCGTACTATCTAACTAATAGGTGATTGCGAAACTCATTTTTTGAAAGCCTACGTTGTACAAATGCCACAAATATGTTTTCCGGACCGTTTGCACTTAATTGAGAACGTAACAGTGCTAAGCTCGAAAACACCTCGCTAACCACTGACGTTCTCAAATGTCCTACAAACATAAATTTGTTGCATTTGCACAACTCACATTTTGAAATAAAGAGTTTCGCAATCACCTACCATATAACTAAGTCCGGGTAATTGTGCGCTCTACATCTGCTTTAACAAATTCACCATCTCGATTGCGCCAAGTGCACAGTCATAACCCTTGTTACCAGCCTTGGTTCCTGCACGCTCAATCGCCTGCTCAATATTTTCCGTAGTAACAATGCCAAACATAACAGGAACTCCCGTTTCCAAAGAAACCTGCGCGATTCCCTTTGACACCTCATTACATACATAATCATAGTGGCTGGTGGCACCGCGAATTACGGTTCCCAGACAGATTACCGCATCATACTTTCCGGACTGTGCCATTTTCTTGGCTGCCACCGGAATCTCAAAGGCTCCCGGCACCCAGGCTAAGGTAACATTGTCCTCTGGAATATCATGGCGGGTTAATCCGTCCATGGCTCCTCCAATTAACTTGGATACGATAAACTCATTAAATCTTGCGGCAACGATGCCGATTTTCATGTCATTTGCAACTAATTTTCCCTCTAATGTTTTCATAATTTTTCTTTCCTTTCTATTGTGTTATGCCTTATGGCTTTTTCCTTGCAAATTTGAAGTTATCATTTTATTTTAACATAAATTCCAACAAAACAAGTATATGGCTTAATCAATGTTTCAAAGTATTGTTTATCACCGTCAGCATATTCGTGATTCGTAGCAAACCACTCATTCCAGGCATTGCTAAAGCAATCCATCTCCCATACTTTTATCGTTTCGATTCTGTCGCTATTTCCGATTATCTTCTTCCATTGGCTTGTACTCTTAAACATATAGGCTTCATCACCAAGCCACTCGGAGAGTAATTCTTCCGAGTGGCCGCTATATTCATTTTTAATACCCGGAATACCAATCAATACCACGGACTTATTTTTAAGAAATGGCAAAATCTTATTTTCAAAAAAGTTGATTTCACCTGCAAAGTAATGATAAGAGTCTATACTGACCAATGCATCAAATTGATTATGGGAAAAATTTAATTCATTCGCATCCTCACAGATAGGAATAATTTGTTCTCTGACACCCCACTGCTCAAAACGCTTTGCATTGTCCTCTGCACGAATCCAAAGGTCATTTGCATAGACCTTTGCACCGGTTTCTTTTGCAATGATAAGGCTTGTTAAGCCTGTCCCGCACCCTAAATCAAGAACTTCATCTTTTCCTGTAAGGTGTAAAGGGTACTTCGTGAATAATTCCTCTAAAATCCTTGCACTATTGGGTCCCATCATTGTTTCCGCAGAAAAATACATTGAATAATCATTAATGTTCATACATTTACTCCCTCAAATTCTGATTTACCGCTGCCTGCTATGGAATCACTTATAGTTCAAAATATGCCCCATCTTTTCCTGCTTGGTGCGCAGATAAAATTCATCATATTTCCCCGGCTCCATAACAATCGGAACACGCTCCACAATACTTAAGCCATACCCTTCCAGACCATACACCTTAAGCGGATTGTTTGTCATTAACCGCATTTCCTTTACACCAAGGTCCACTAAAATCTGGGTTCCAATCGTGTAATCCCTTGCATCCTCCGGAAATCCCAATTCCAGGTTTGCCTCCACGGTATCCCTGCCATGGTCCTGAAGCTCGTAGGCACGAATTTTGTTAATCAGACCAATTCCACGGCCTTCCTGACGTAAATACAGTAACACACCCCGTCCCTCTTTTGCAATCATTTTCATTGCCGCATCATACTGCTGCCCGCAGTCACAGCGGGCGGAGCCCAATGCGTCTCCGGTCAGACATTCGGAATGCACCCGGCAGAGCACCGGTTTTCCATCCGTAATGTCACCCTTTACCAGTGCCACATGATGCTCACCATTTAACTTATTTACATAACCATATATTGTAAATTCACCATAGCGGGTTGGCATCTTTGCCTTGGCAACACACTCTACAAATACTTCATGTTCCTTTCGGTACTGGATTAAATCTGCGATGGTTCCGATTTTTAAGTTATGCTTCTTTGCAAAAGCAATTAAATCCTCTTTCCTTGCCATCATTCCGTCTTCCTTCATGATTTCACAGCAAAGGCCTGCCGGCTTCAAGCCTGCAAGCTTCATAAAATCAACGGTGGCTTCCGTATGTCCCTGTCTTTCAATGACTCCGCCCGGTCTTGCCTCTAACGGAAACATATGTCCCGGTCTTCTGAAATCCTCCGGCTTTGCACCATCCTCCACAAATTTACGGGCTGTAATTCCTCTCTCATAAGCGGAAATTCCTGTAGTAGTGCTGACATGATCCACTGACACAGAAAATGCAGTACAGTGGTTGTCTGTATTGGTAAGGCACATTTGTGGGAGATTCAGCTTGTCCGTATAGCCTGCATCCATTGGCATACAAATCAAACCTCTTGCATAGCTTGCCATAAAATTTACATTTTCTGTGGTGGCAAATTCCGCTGCACAAATCACATCTCCTTCATTCTCCCTGTTTTCGTCATCTAATATCACGATACATTTTCCAGCCTTCAAGTCCTCAGCTAATTCCAATGTTGTGTTAAATTCTGACATTTCGCTACCTCCTTGTGTATCTATTGTGTTTTTTATTTTATAATTTTACAAAAATGAGTTTTTATCACCGCAAATCAATGTGTTTACATAAATCCATTCTCTGCAAGAAAGTCCACCGAAATTCCACCGGAAGCTTTTTCCCCAGCTCCGTCTGCCTCTGCCCTGGAATCCTCAAAATGCAGAAGCTTATCAATATACTTTCCCACAATATCATTTTCCAGGTTTACAATGTCCCCGGCTTTCTTCGCCAACAAAGTTGTATTAGAAGCTGTGTGAGGAATCAATGACACTTTAAAACAGCGGTCATCCACATAGGCAACCGTCAGGGAAATGCCGTCAATGGCTATGGAACCCTTTTCGATAATATATTTTAACAGCTTCGGGGAAGCCTTTACTGTTACCCACACCGCATTATCTTCCCGGATAAAGCTTTCGATTTCTCCGGTTCCGTCAATATGGCCGCTGACAATATGTCCGCCAAAGCGTCCGTTTGCCGCCATGGCACGTTCCATATTCACCTTACCTCCCTTCGACAATTTTCCTAACGAGGAACGCCGCAAGGTTTCCGGCATGACATCCACTATAAAGGTATTTGATGTTTTTTCTGTGACCGTCAGGCAGACACCATTGACCGCAATGGAATCTCCGATATGCATATCCTCAAATATCAAATTCCCTTGCAATGCCAGCTTTGCGGCTTTCGCACCCTGGGTGACGGAACCCACCGTTCCGATTTCTTCTACAATTCCTGTAAACATGCAATTCTTTCCTCCTAACCATTATTCCGCATCTGGTACCGGCAAATCCACCACAATAGGTTCATGTCCCACTGCTGGAAGAAATTTATCCAAAATATCCCTTGTTTTCAGCTTCAGGCTGGAAGTGCTGACACACGGATGACAGCCTAAATACTCACTGTCTGCCACCGGCTTATCCATCAATAGCTGAACGTGATGCTCTGTATCGTTCATCAAGCCCATAATGGATACCGCTCCCGGCTTGATATCTAAGTATTTCTCCATAAATTCCTCCTTGCCAAAAGAAAGCCTGGCGCTGCCAATCTGTTTTGATAAATCCTTTGTTTTAAAGGGCTTGTCCCCCGGCATCATCAAAAGATAAAACTGTGTTTCCTGCCGGTTGCACAAAAACAGGTTCTTGCAAATAATGACATCTAGAATCTTGTCAATCGCATTACATGCCTCCATTGTGTTAGCTTCTTCATGGTCGGTTCGCTCATATTCTATCCCGAGACTGTCTAATAAATTATATACCTTAATTTCTTTCTCTAATCTGCCGGCGGTATCCTCCGGACGTCCTTTCATCAGTTCCATAGGTGTCCTCCTTGTAGAAATCAATCATCCATTTTGGATAAAATATTTTTAATTATATCACTATACATTTTCGGATTATCCATAAACATGCTGTGACCTGCATTTTCAACCCAATAAAAGGCTTTATCAGGTGCTTCAATATTTTCATAATAAACCTGGGCATCTTTCTGACAAACAGCGTAATCACCTGTGCCAGCAAGATAATATACAGGCACATTATAGGTTTTTGAAAAGATATCAATATCAAAGCCAAAGAAAGCATACTCCATTATTTCTTTATTTTGAGCAAAGAATTTTTCTGTATCCATTTGTAACATAAACCATTTCATATCATCAAAATTCATATTAGGAGAAGTAATGCCTGTAATCATCTGAGAAAACCCAGACATTTCACCTTCACAAGCAATATATTTTGATGTGACAGAAACAAGCTGACCAAGGTCTTCAAGCGACATATCATCATAGTCTTTCACTTGATTCATTCTTTTGATAAGTTCCGTAAGTCTCTGCTCATCTTCTGTTCCTTTGATTTCATCCTTTTCAAGAGCCACTCGTGCAACGTTCAGTTTGTTTTCATAAAGATTTGTAATCTGACTGATACCGATATAGCAACTTACATTTTCAGGATATTTCTGCACATAGATACTGCCGATTACAGTTCCCCAGGAATGTCCTGCAATAATTACTTTATCCTTGCCAAAGCGTTTTTTTGCATATTCAACGATTGCATTAAGGTCATTAACAAGCAAATCTATGTCAGATTTTGCATCACAATCATTGGCATAATAAGTCCTGCCGCATCCACGCTGGTCATAATTGATAATAGTAAGTTCTGATTCGAGCTCCCTCTGATAATAAGCAGAAACATATCCCATAGGACTTGCCGGGCCACCGTGAACGAAAATCATAACGGGATTTTCGGTGTTTTCTCCTCGTATTTGAATGTATTGTTTCATTCCTCCAATATCTATGTATGTAGATTCCTGAATGCCATTTTCTGTATTAATCTTGTTTTTATTGCTGTTTATCAGGCGCAAAGCCAAAACCGAAATTACAGAAAGTGCAATAGCAGAGATAATTATAATAAACACAATAAACATAATTTTTTTAAGTTCCCTTTTCATAATTTTATACTTCTTTCATCCCTGTAAATCCCCTTGCTTTAAGAACATATGTTTGATATAATGATTTTGTGCTACCCCACACGGTAGGCGGTTAGTCTTCTACGGAGGACTGTGACCTCCGATTACATAGAAATCTGCTTACAGAAAACTATAAAAAGGAGGATTTTGCTTATTCTCACCATCGAAGGATTAATAACTGTTATCAGCTTATGCATTGCTTGCTTCAGTCTTGGCTATTCGATTGGTAGAAATAGCAAGACACCTACAGAACCTGCCACCGGCAGCTTCCTCCGGGTGCTTGGCAACAAAAATAACCGCCCCAAGTCTGCAAAATATGTCAATGTAGCTATTCAATTTTCAAACATATTTCCCTACATATAATTCTCAATATATGACTGTTCAATAAATTCTTTTACTGCATATATGTCTACAAATTCTTCATATTTAGGGAATCCATTTTGATTCTGTTTAGAATAGGTTAAATGAAAAATGTAGTAAGCATCTGTTCCCGCCCCACTTCCTGTAACATATAACACATCATCATTTGATTCACACTTTGCGACAGCCCAAATTTTTTTATGATATAGGAAATGGTCTTTTCCAATTTCTTTTTTCAATTCCTCAACAAAAGTTCCATTTGACTGTGATAATGGAACCATATACCAATTAAAACCCTCACCATATTTGTCGTATAAATCACTAAAAACTTCTTCTGCTGTCATTTAAAGTCCTCCCTCACAACTCCGAATTTTTATTTATTAAAAACATTTTCTCGATGAAATTTCAAATACTTTTTATTACCATCAGTCAATTCTATATGCATTCTACTGTCGACATTAAGATATACCCAATCAGTTTTTAATTTGTCAGAAATGATAATCTTACCATCATCATCGAAAGTAATATAACCTTTATCAAATAATCTGTCATGGTTAGGACACATCAAAAAACCATTATCAACATGTAATTTTTCTTTTGATTCACTTTCTGCCCAAGGTTTGATATGACTCGCTATCAATAGTGCATGGTCTTTCACACCGCACAGAGAAAGACAACATTTGTTATATCTCTTTAGCAATAAATCCCTAAATCTTCCTTGATTAACCCTGACATTTACAATTGCTTTTTGTGATGCACCATCTAAATTTAAAGAATTAATTTTTTCTTCTATTTTTTGTGTTTCTTCGATTATTTCGTCATTATTTTTATCGTGTACAGGCAAATATTTGAAACTATATTGTCCCTTTTTACATATATTTTCTAATGATTTTCCTAAGTATTTATCTCGTATTTCTTTCTCTGCAATTTTTCCTTCAAACCCATATTTTCCACTATCATTCTGCTCATAAGGAATAGTTTCTCTATGAAGTTCTTCTGCCGACAGCCACTTTTCAATTTTATAGACCTCTTTTATAATGTTTTCATTGACACTGAAAGCATATGCATACTGCTGAGCGTTTTCACGGCTTATTCTCCAGCATCCTCTTGTACAATCATATAGCTCGCGTTCTGTCAAATTTGGACGGTAGGACTGACGTAGGTTAAAAGCAATTATTTTTTCTGTTATGTCTTCATTCTTCAAAACATTACTATTCATAGAAAAGTCTCCTCTCCAAAACTTTATACAAACTTCCGATTTATCGGTTCAAATCCTATGTCAATATCAAATCAATTCTTCATTTATTCATTTTTGTGCAAGTTAATTAACTCTAATTTCAATTTATCCTCCTTATAAAATGCCAAATTTTCTACTTCCTGCACCTACAACTATCATGATTTTTCTATTTTAACTTCAATCCATCTGCAATCATTTCTTCTTATATTAAGGATTTGCTAAAATCGTATAATTCTGCCTTTTCCCTGTCACGATATTCATGCTTTTCATAATATCCAATCAGAGTCTGATTCTCATCTCTCAATGCCACCATATAGACATCTTTGTTCTCTTTCTCATTGTAATACGTATAAATCATATTGTTGTCTATACTCTGCCCAAACCATGCTACAACCTTTTCTATTATCTCTTTTGACTTTTCATTATGGCAGTTCAAAAGACTTTTTCCTATTAAATCCTTCCCGCCACGCTTTTCATAGCGCACAATTGCAGCAGGATTCATATAAATTATCTCATGGTCTAAGCTGCAGATAACAACCGATGACCTGTCCATATCAATGACGCTTTTCATATATGCTGATAGTTCCATAATATTCCTTCCTTAAACTTAATCCCATTCAATCTGATTGCCATGCTCACGCACAATCTGATATAATTCATCCTCATTCTTAACCAGATATTCAATAATCTCACCAAACCTCTTAGCCTTTTCCTCATTCTCTGGTGACACTTCATAATATGCAGCATACAATCCTGCCTCCGGGTCAGAATCCATACCCTCTAACAGTTCAGGTGCATTTTTCTCTAGATAATAATTTAAAAATGCCTCCCAGTTATAGCCATTCATATAAGCTTCCTCATTGATTTCATTCATCTTGTCACCGATTCTCAGAATATTTTCATGCTCAATATAGAATGTCACATGAATCCAATCTTCCGTAACAAATACCTTTACAAAATCGTCCATTATTCTGTTTCCTCCCTTTCATTTTTCCATACAGCCTACCGCTTAGGCAATTATATTTTAGCTACTGCATATCAGCAGACTAACCTGTAAAATCTATATCCAATATAAAAAAATTCTTCTCTACATAAAAAAGGAATCCTGGTCTTCATGCTTCTATACATTGAAGTGGGTGTAGGCGAACTATATGCCACTATCCCATAATCCTCAGCCATCAGCATCGCTCTTTTCATATGAAGCGGGTCAGAAACAACGATTGCTGTATCAAACGAACAGCTTTGCATTATTTTTTTAGAATACATAATATTTTCCTGTGTTATTTTTGATTGCTCTTCCATGTAAATATCCTTTTCCGGTATGCCCTGCTCTATTGCATATTCCTTAGCAATATAAGCATCTGTCTTTGAATTTCCGTCACCTATACCACCTGTGACAATAAGCGCCTCAACATATCCATTTTCATATAACCATATTCCATGATTGATTCTTTCTCTATATACCGGCGATACCCCTTCATCTGCCGCACCGGCACCAAGAATAATTGCAACATCAGCCTTGCATTTTTCATCCTTACCGGCATATATACAGATACTTACTGTTGTGATTAGAACATAAGCCACTATGCATATAGCTGTGCCAAAAAGAATAAATTTTAATTTTCTTTTTTTCATACTGAAATACCACTTCAAATTCCTATTTTACCTGTTTTAAATTATTCCACTAAATGAAGTATTTCCTCCACTCCATTTGCTATATAGGTTGCTCCCGCTTTACGCAATTCCTCATCATCTCCATACCCGTATAAAACACCAATCGAGTCAATTCCTGTCTGGCGGGCACCGATTATATCATGCTCTCTGTCCCCTACCATAACAGCCTCCGAAAGCCTTTCAATCGGATAATGGTCAATGGCATACTGAATAATTTCACCTTTTTTGACGCGGGTTCCATCCATTGCTGCTCCAGCTGTATAATCAAAATATTTATCCAGCTGAAAATGCTCTAAAATCTTCTCAGCAAATTCCTCCGGCTTTGACGTTGCAAGAAGAATATGCTTCCCTGCTTTCTTCAGGGAAAGCAGCATTTCTTCGATTCCGTCATATACTTCATTTTCATATATCCCTGTTACTCTAAAATACTCTCTATAGTATTCTACCGCCTCCAGACTTTGTTTCTCCGAAAAACCATAAAATTTCTGAAAGGATTCCTGTAATGGAGGTCCGATAAACTTATATAGCTCCGTTTTGTCCTCCACGATGATATTGTATTTTTCCAGTGCATAGGCTACGGAATTGGTAATACCAACTCCCGGGTCCGTCAATGTTCCATCCAAATCAAATAAAATATATCGATACATACATTTCCTCCCTTTTATGTTCATATCTGGAAATACACCAATCACACGCTTCCCAACATCAGAGTATCTTTTCCAGCTCCCTGACAATCTCACAGATATCCTCTTTCACACAATCCATATCACAAAACAAGTCTGCAAACAGCTTATTTATATTTTCTTCAAACCGGTCTGGCAGGCACTCACACTGCTGTCTGCTTAACTGCACCAGCCTTTTCTCACCGGGATGTGTCAGACCATTTTTTGCAAAAAGAATATCAAAATAGGACTCCATAAATGCCGCCACCCGGTGGTTTATACTGACCATATCCTTTCTGTCAACCGCCTTTCCGATTTGTCCATCATAAGCAGGCATTGCGGTATGCAGAAGCTTCCTGTTCCGCTCAATAATATTTTTCTTTAACTGCTCCGGATATGGGACGTTAAACCGCTCCTTTGCCGCTGCCAAATCGCCGTTTTTATCATATATAATCTTACTGTTTAACAGATTATGCCACATACAGGTCGTGTAACCGTTATGTGCCTGATATGATTCCACCACCAAAGCTAAATCCCTGGTAAATGCTTCCAGATTCCGGTACAGAACATCAATGTCGATGCCATTTTTTAATGTACAGTTATCCTCGTATTCCCAGAAGTGGTTGCCAATTTCCATAACCATACAGTACCGGGATAAAATTTCTTTTCTTACTGCTTCTTCAATATCATCAGTGCAATACAAATAGATATCATAATCTGATTTTTCATCATAGACACTCCCGGCTCTTGAACCACCCATGGCGATTGCTTCCACTTCCGGTATTGCCGCCAGTTCTTTAAATAATTCTTCTATGTTCATGCTCATCCCACTTTCTTTATGCATTCATTTTCTCCTCATAAAATATGGCTCTGCCCATCATAAAAATTTTATCATATCTATACACCAGTCCTCATATTTCCCTTTATTTCCCTGTTGGTCAGTATATTCATACACACCATCTAAATGCAATTCTCCAACCGTATGATAACCCATTTTTTCGTATAATCCCTTCGCTTTGGGATTATCCTCTGGATTCACATCAAGTCCTAAACATAAAATACCCTTTCCCCTGCAAATCTCTTCACATGCCAGTATTAATTGTGATCCGATTCCATAATTCCTCAAAGGTTCCATAATAAGCAAATCAATCATATCTGCACATTTATTATGATTGGTGTATGGCATGACATCCTCCTTATTGTCTAAAGACAGCAGTACATAACCAACCGCACAGTTATTTATAAATGCTCCTATATAGACTGCATGTCCGTCCCTTTGCTGTTGAAACCGTTCTGTATGTACAGATACCTCATTTTTCACCAATAATAGATTGTTTAAGTCACTCTCTTCTATTTCTCTTATTTGATATGTTACATCACAAAGCTTATAATCCATTAATTTTCCCACCCTTCATGTTTCCATCCAATCCTTCTTCTGATTATAATTTCCTACTGCCAGTCACGTAGCTTAACAGTACATCCTCTCCAACCTGTTCTACAGAGACAAGCTTACATCCCAAAGCCTCTGTGGCAAGCTCTACCCCTTCGCCGCCAACCGGGGTATAAAATCCTGCCCCGCCAAAAAACTTCGGTGCCACATAGGCTTCGACACGGTTGACAATCCCAGCCTTAAGTGCCGCATAATTCAGCGTAGAACCGCCTTCCAGCAAAATTCCATCTATCTGCTTTTCTCCAAGCTTTATCATCAAGTCATTTAAATCAAGCTGTCCGTTTAATTCATTTACTGTTAAAACCTCCACACCTTCCTTTTCCAGTGCGTCTTTCTGTTCATGCCAGAAACGGTTATATTCCGGATGAGGTTCTATCGTTGCCAAAATGGTTGGTGCTTCTTTTGCCGTTATCACCACATTACTGGATAACGGTATCCGCAGCTTGGAATCACAGATAATGCGGATTGGATTACGTCCGCCATCTATCCGGCAGGTTAATCTGGGGTCATCATTTAATACCGTCCCGATTCCCACCATAATCCCCTTTAATGCATTTCGCATCTGCTGTACACGGTTTCTGGATTCTTCCCCCGATACCCACTGGGAATGTCCGGTTCGCGTTGCAATCTTACCATCTAAAGTCATGGCATATTTCATCACCACATAAGGGGTTTTTGTTGTAATATAATGAAAAAAGACCGGATTTAATGCATCGCATTCCTCTTTCAAAAATTCAGTTACCACTTCAATCCCTGCATCCCGAAGTACCTGAATCCCTTTTCCGGCAACCAACTCATTGGGGTCATTAGAACCCACATACACCTTGGAAATACCATGTTCAATGATTGCTTCGGTACAGGGCGGCTGCTTGCCATGATGACAACAGGGCTCTAAGGTTACATACATTTCCGCTCCGTTAGCATCATCAGGATTTTTTAAATTCTTAAATGCATTCCGCTCTGCATGCAAGTCCCCATATATCATATGGTAACCTTCACTGATAATCTGTCCATTTTTCACAATCACCGCACCCACTAAGGGATTGGGATTGACTTTACCGATACCAAGCTTTGCAAGCTCGATAGCCCGGCACATATACTGTTCATTATCTGCCATTTTGCCACCTCTTAAAAAATAAAATCCTGTGCCACCGGCTTCCCTGCCTGCGGCGGTCGTATCAGTGATATAAATAAAAAATCCTGAAGCACATACTTCAGGACCATAAATACAATCTTATGGACATTGCAATACAATATCCAAATACCACTCTTCTTCCATCCAGACTATACTGTCGGCACCAGAATCTCACTGGTTCCTGCCTTGCGGCTCGCGGGCTTAAGAAGCTTGAGATATTCTTCTGATACATCTCCTGTCCTTCAAATACCGCCGGTGGGGACTTGCACCCCGCCCTGAAGATATATTCACTTTTACGTAGGTTATTATAACTCGTTATAAGGCGTTATGCAACCCTGATTTTTGACAGAAAGAAAAGAAGGATACCCTGCATAAAACCTACTTCACTAATATGGACATAGTCTTCACTCATAAGAAAAAAATAACACCCCTCTGCTTATACCAAAAGTCCAAATATAATCAGCAATGCTGTCACTAAACATATTATTATAATAATATCTCTCTTATCCTCTTTCCGCAAAAAAGTATCGATGTCAGAATTATATTTCTTTGCAAGTTTTAGAAGGTATCTTGGTGCGTGTGGAATGATTATTTCTTTCTTATACCCTCTGATAGTAACTGCACAACAGTCATAGTAAGTCCTTCCTCTTGAGCCAATATGATATTCCAGTTCCTTTATGTCATTCCAGTTTCGAAATCCCTGATTACTGTAAATTCCCTGCTCATTGATGACACAAACACACCTGCCTATCAGAAAGCGGTTGCATAATCGCAGTATACATAAAAAAATCCAGAATACAAGTGTCATAAAAAAACATATTACAAATTCCATTAAAGAAAAATCATCCCTACCCACTTTTATATAACAAAACGTCACAAAAAGCACAATATATATAACAGCAATCCAATATCCCCAACATATCCCTTCAAAATATTGCCTGCGAATCTTCTTTCCATTAACCTCCTGCAATTTCCCCAAAAAACCACAATCATCTGTTCTGTAAAACGGACAGGGCATTTGCATATTCGCCAAATTATATTTATTATAGGTTAAACACTTTTTAGTCTGACATTTCTCCTGTGCCTTATTTTTTACGCAACGGTTATATGTTGTCTGCATCTTTTTCCTCCAAGTTCTTCTGTCTGTCTATATAAAACTGACGGTCTAACAATTCTTTTGCCTCCTCAACAATAGACATTGTATTTCCATGCTCGACTACATATTCTAAATGTATCTTTGCATTTACTTTCTCATTCATCTTAATATCCAGCCTTGCCAAATGCATATTTAAACTTACCCGGTTAAGCATGGAGATTTTTCTTGAAAGAAGCTCATTTATCAGTTTATATGCTTTTTCATGCTCTCCATCCCAAATCAGTTCTTCCTCTTGAAAAAACATATATGTCTCATCATATTCCTTTTTTTGCATTTTCCTATGTGAAATAATTTGGGGAAGGCTCTCCAAATCTTTCTTTACTAAATCAAAGCTTTCTCTGTCGTCTTTTAGTCTGGCATAGCTCGAAAAAAGTAATAATACTTTCGCCTCACGGGGAAGCACTTTCTTTTTAAAATGGATACTTTTAAGATATGAAAGACCCTCCTCCGTATGCTCATTCATATAAAAACAACATACTGCCTTATAGAATAACAGAGTATTTTTCGCCTTTCCTCGTCTATCATATTTATCCAATCTACTTAAAACTTCGTAAAATTTATAGGGGTCACAATCTGTCATCAAAATTTGTGTAAGCCTTGGAAAATGAGCATAATATGTAACCTGATATATCGCTAAAAGACAAATTATAAATAAATACTCACGGCACAAAGCCCCAAAATCATGTACTCCATGTATTAAAATCCACACTAATTCTGCCACCGCAAATAGTACAAAAATATATGTATTAATATGTAATTTCGTACGATACCGTTTTACAGTTTCGGCCACTCCATATTGATAATATTGACTATTTTGCTTCTCCATCTATAATCCCTCCATCATCCTTACAGCCCCACTTTCAGCATCTCAAAATTTTCATAAGAATCCATTAGCAGCTCTTTCAACTCCTCTTTTGACATTGCACCTATTTCTTCCGTATAATTGTGCCATTTCCAGGTCATCTGCATCTGCTTTAAATCTGAATATTTGCGTTCCGCTATGGTTTCAAATTCCTCTTCTGCAATTTCATTTCCATCTGCATCCTCATATCGGTCGGGAGTAATCCAATTGCTATTCTCATCCATTTCACATATCCGACAAGCCAATAATTCCTCTTCGACCACATCATTCTTTATACTTAAACTGACCAGTCTATAGCAAAATGATATGGGATGTGTATCTCTGGTACCGCCTCCCTGGATGGAATAAAATACATCTTCTTTCTCATCATAGTAAACCGGTACATGTATCAAACCGTCTGCCAAATCATAATATGTGCTAAGATACTCTCCAAACCTGCCACTCTCTAATTTTACCATGGCACCATCTTCATTCACTACAAAATAATTATTGTACGCAAAATGTCCGCTACCCTGTACATCATCTGTAATCAGCTCCAATCTGCCATCCTGATTTAAGTCTGCCACTGCAAAAGCTGCACCCACAGAAAGTCCTCGGCTCCATTCTTCAACTTCAGCCGCAAAAATATCAATCTGTTCCTCTGGCGTCATAGAAACAATTTCCTCATTTCCATCTCCACTACCCGTTGTCCCATTATCCTTTTCTTCATCCTCTGTTAAAGTAATCCTCTCCTCACAGATATCCCCATATGCAATCTCCACTGTATCTTCAAAGTCAGAAGCTGTCAGATTATCACCGGTTATTTGCTTTTCGAAATCTGCCACATTATAGTCCCCTGCCATTTCCTGCAAAAACCAGACATCCACTAATCCTAAAAATATAAAGACAAGCATAGTCAGACATATTTTATTTAAAATCCTCAAGCCTCTTTTTGTGTTTTCGCTAATCCGCAGTCTTTTCATTCTGCTGTTCTCCCCTTATTCTATAACCTTAGGTATTTTTTAGTGTAGCATTTACAGAAAAACATTTTAACTATTCAATCCCTTTCTTATGTATATCCAGTGTCTTTTAACAATATTTTATAATCTTCATCAGAAATAGCATCTACAACAAATTGTAATTGCTCGTTCCACGCTTTTACTGATTCACTTGCTAAATTCCATGTTTCTATTGGTCGAATTACGGCTTGTAAGCCTTTAATCGAATCTGCAATACCTTCTGTTTTTATATCCATTAAGTATGTTGTTGTGTTCTGTTAATATTTTTGCTGTTTTATTTCCATCAGATATATAATTATAATTTGCCTTTTCTTCCCCTGGTGCTCTGTTACTATTCTATTTATCATTATAATGATATCTGCAAGCTAAAATATATACATTCTCTCCATCTATTTTATATATCAGCCTGTCCTTATCGTTGATGCGTCTGCTCCAAAATCCTGATAAGTTTCCGGTCAATGGTTCTGGTTTTCCTACTACCTCATTGCCATTTCTACAAATATCTTCTATCAGTTGATTAATCTTTTTCAATGTTTTTCTATCTTCTGTTTGCCAATATACATAATCTTTCCATCCATTTTCAGTAAAAACTTTATTCATAAGCTTCTACCTCAACAAGCTCATGTGTAGAAATATTCCCTTTTTCTAACTGTTCTTTTGATTCCATCAACCAGTCATAATTAGATTTATTTCCCATTACGTGAATATTTTCCATCAAATTATTATAGGATTCTTCCGACAACATCACTACATTTTTATTGTCTTTTCTGGTAACTATCATTGTCTCATAATCATCTGTTACTTTATCCATATAACTTTTCATGTTATCCCGAAGATTGGTGTAATTTACAGCTAACATATAAACAGCCCCTTTCACAAAGTACAGTTTTCTGTACTTGTATTGTATCGTACAGTTTTCTGTACATCAAGTATTTTATTATTATATGCATAATGTTATATTCCATGTAACAGGAAGTAAAACAAAGCAACACATAGACAATCATAAATAAAGGGCGTAACCAATTGAAACGGCTACACTCTTATTACTATTCATTAATCAGAATTCTCGGCGTTACCTTCTTTATCTTTCTTGATACTGCATAAGAAAACAGGTAATAAACCACTGACATAAATATAACCGGAACCATTGCTGCTGCCAGACTCAAGCTGGATGAAAAATTGTACATACCAAACATTTCCAGTATTACATTAACCATGGCATCCGAAAAAAGCAATGTACATATAATTCCAATGACAGAACCCAGCAGTGCACAGATGACAAATCTTACCGCAAACTGTCTTCTAAGCTTAGCAGAAGTAAAACCAAGTGCTTTATATATACCGTAATCCTGCCTCTCCTTTACAAACATTTTAACACACACAAGCACAACCGTTATGGCAACAAACACACCGGAAAGTATATATATCAGTACCGTTATTCCGTAAAGTGCAGATATGACAGGATCGGTGCCATTCCAATCATCCGTTCCATCAAACCGAACCTCATCCTCCGTATATTTTGCAGTGATTTCCTCGCATATTTTATCACAAAATTCATTTTCCTCAAGGTCATAGCAATAATTGCTTCTACTGCCTTCCTTCGGTTCACCTGCAATTTTGTAATATCCATCCAGTGACATCGTAATATTTTTCCCCATATCATTGGTACACTGATAATAACCTGTAACGATAAAGTCAGCAAATTTACCGTTAAGCCCTATTGTAACCTCATCCCCTATCTCTATTCCGTAATTCTCCGTCATATACTCCGTAATCAGTATTTCATTGTCATAGGTACAGGTTCTTCCATCATATACATTTTTTATCAGGTCCGGCTCGCTCATAATGCCGCACCAAATCTGCATATCATTTAAAACCACATATTGGGAACCATATATATATTTTGTGTAATCCGTATATTTCCCTATGATGCTTTCTGCATCTGCCATTTTTTCTTCCCAGTCTTCATCTGTAGTAGCATAAAAGCACATATCATATACAACCGGAGAAAACATCTCATTTATCTTATCTTCATTGCTAAAACAAATACACATATCACTAATTACAACCATAAAAAACGTAAGTATGACTGTAATGAGCACTGCACCAATATACTGTTTCTTACCGGAGGTAATATGTCTGTAAGCAAGGGATGCGTCAAGTGCCCTCTTGGATATAGGGAGCTTAAACAGGCTTGAAAAATGCACATCTTTTCTACCGCCATTGATTGCGGAGACAGGACTTATCTTGGATATTTTTCTAAGCTTGCATAATACAAATAAAACAATCACAATAAATATAACAGCAAGCGTGGTTACACTTTCAAATAAGGCCGGTGTACTCTCAATATAAAGCCCTACCGAAGGTCTTATCATACGATTTACCAGAGCGATAACCGGTATGGATACTAAAATACCGAAAGCAGCGCCAATAATTACAAAAACCATATATCCGGATATAAATGAAAGCTTAATCATATTATTTGTTATGCCTACAGCCTTAAGGATTCCAAGATTCACATAATCCTGCTCAATACTGCTGTTTATATTATGATTAAGCACAATGAGTGTCGCTATCACAAGCAAAACCATAAATGCGACAAGGATACCGGAAAATATATTTGTAAGCATTGTCATATAGCTATATGCCTGTGTTCTCGAAAGGGTAATCCACGAGTAGCCTGAATACTGTGTTCCCTGATTAAGCTTTTTCTCAAACTCCACATCAGACATTTCACTTATCTCATCCTTAAATATACTTAGAATGAATCCACTGCCAGTATATTTTTCAAATATACGATTAAAATCCTCGTCGGATATCAGTAAAGTTTTTATCCCCATAATGGAAGATCCCATGTATGGATCCTCCATATATGCAGCTATTTTATATTTTAAATCCTCTTCTTTTTCTTTCCCTAAGGTAACGGTATCTCCAATCCGGGTATCGTACAAAGTTTTAAAGCTGACGGGGACAATTATTTCACCCGCATTCAAGGTAAAGTTTTCCAGCTCCTTGTCATTTTCATCATATATCCGATAGTGAAGTCCACTAGCCTCATAAGGAAGAGTCCATGTTGTGCTGTTTCCTTCCGAACCATTTACATCCATTATTTGCAGAAACAGACTCCTAACCAGGTCCACACTTCCAACATAATCCTTTGAATCAATATTTTCTGCAAGCTCAAGACAGAACGTTTCATATTCATCAAAGCCCTGCATATCGTTCTGATAATCTATCGCAGCTAAAATATGCCCGAAGCCGACCTCCTCCATTGCAGAAGTATCTCTTTCGTTCGTATTTATAATGATACTAAAAACCGCTGTAATCGCTAAGGAAACCACCAGCATAAGTAAGGTAATGCTTATGTACGAGCCCTTATTTTTTCTAAAGTTACCCTTTATTACTGTTATTATCTCTCTCATAATGACACCCCCTTCTTACCAGTGCATTGATGAGAGCCATGAATTAACCTGAATCTCCCGGTTCTTTATATCCTTTTCATCAAAAGGAGGAAGCTCCATCTCACCACAAATCTTACCATCCTCAAGATAAATAAGCCTGTTACCACGGAGGGCTGCCCTTACATCATGCGTAACCATGAGAACGCTCTGCCCTTTTTTGTTTATTTCCGTCATAAGCTTTAACACGTCTACCGTATTCTTATGATTCAGTGCTCCCGTTGGCTCATCGGCAAAAAGGAGCCCCGGCTCATTGATAACTGCCCTTGCCATGGCAGCTCTTTGTGCTTCACCACCTGACACCTGGGAGGGCAGTCTGTCTTTTGCCTCACTAATGTTCATCTGCTTCATCAGCTCAAGTGCATTTTCTTTCACCTGCGCAGCAGTTTTACTCTTATCCAGATATCCCGGAACCAAAATATTCTCCATAAGAGAAAGATTGCTTACCAGGTGCACCTGTTGAAACACAAAACCAAATTCCTTTGAACGGAAATCTGCCATCTTTTTTTCTTTTAATGCAGTAAGTTCTGTTTCTTTGTAGAATACCTTTCCTGAAGTCGGCACATCCATTCCACTCAGGCTATATAAAAGTGTGGACTTACCAGAACCTGACGAACCCATAATCACAGTGAAATCACCCTCGTAAATCTTCAAATCCACATTGTCAAGTACATGGTTCTGGGTTCCCTCATTTGCAAAACTCTTACAAAGCTTTTCTGATTTTAAAATAACCTTTTTCATTTTTTCTCCTTATTTGACAAAGCTGTCATAAAACGATTGTTCTTGGTACATATATATATTACAAAATCAAATATTAAGAAATCCTTAAGGTTCTTTAAAACCGATATTATTTTTTATAAAATATAAGCTTTACCAATAAGCCATCCTCCTGATTTACAAGCTCTACCCGTCCGTCCATCTGTTCCATAATATATTTTACAATAAATAATCCAAGCCCTGCACCGGGTTCATCCCCATGATTTTTCCCCCGATAGAATTTATCAAAAATAAATGGCATGTCTTCCGGAGAAATACCATGTCCCTCATCCTTTACACTTATCATATAACCCAAATCATCCGACAGATTGTGATAACCGGTCTCCTTAAACGCAGGTACAACCTCCCCATCCGGTGTGACGAAATCCGTATAAATATATATTTTCCCATCCGTATATTTTCTTGCATTATTAATAAGATTTTCAATTACCTGTGCGATTCTTCCCGCATCTCCCTTAAGCCGGCATTCCTTCCTGTCACCAAGAATGATATCTGCACTGTTTCCTTTCATTGCCTCGACAGTTTCCCCAATCACTTCGTGGATTTTAACATCCTCCTTTTTTATCACCAGTTTATCTAAGTCATGTAAGGAATGGATAAACATATCATTTGTAATCTTTGTAACCTCGTCGCACTTTTTAATGATAACATCAATATATCGTTTGCGCCGTTCCGGGGTGCTGTCCATATTTTCAGCCAGTGCTTCACTATAAGCCCTTATCGAAGCAATCGGTGTCTTAATGTCATGGGAAAGTGTTGCTATCACCGTCTTATTATTTTCAACAGCCTCCTGTTCACACTGTCTGGCCTTTTTAATTTCCCTTCTCATATGGTCAAAAGCCCATGTAAATTCCCCAAAAACATTTACCCTCTCATATTTTAAATCCTTATCAAGATTACCCGCAGCAATCTCTGCTGCATAGCTTTCCAATTTGCCAAATGGTCTAAGAACGAAAATATAAATCAATATATATGCAGCCGTAATACAAAGGACGGTTAAAACATAAAATATTATGATATATGTATCATTGTTTCTACTTATCACAGTACCGTCATTCTGTAAATTATCTACAAGGCTGTCCAGCTTTTCCTTTACCTGTGAGTTCCCATAACCACCCTCGTAATCCTCTTCCATCAAAAGCTGTTCTATCTCGTTTAATGCGACTATGGTCTCTCCATTGTTTTTATGTTCTAATGCTTCATCATATTTCTTTTTGTATCCTGAATATATAACAAGAAATACAGCGGTTACCATAATTATACTAACCGCTGATATCATCATCATTTTATTTAAAATTTTTGACCTATTCCTATTCATCTTCCGCCTCCTGTATCATATAGCCTACACCCCATACTGTCTTAATAAATATAGGATTTGATGGGTCTTTTTCAAGCTTTTCACGCAGCCACCTTATATGAACAGTAAGCGTAGACGGTTCCACTTCTGTATATACACCCCAGACATCACTGATAAGCTTATCTTTAGCAAGTGCCCGTCCCTTTTTCTCTGCCATATAAGAAAGAAGATCATATTCTCTAAAAGACAGATTAACAATAATACCCTGTCTCGTAACTGTCCGTGTTGCAGTATCTATCTCTATAGTATTATCCTTACCGGCCTTAAGAATATATTTCGTTCCACCATTCTCAAAACCGTAAGTTCTCCTAAGAAGGGAATTTATTCTGGACATAAGCTCTTTTAATGAATATGGCTTAGGTATGTAATCATCACCACCCATATCAAGACCAATTATTTTATCATCCTCACTGGTTCTTGCACTTGCAAATATAACCGGCACAGTCGAAACTCTTCTTAACTCCTCACAGAAACGAAAGCCTGTTCCATCGGGAAGGTTAATATCCAAAAGAATGAGATGAAAATGTTCTTTCTGAAGTATCGCATGTGCCTCATCCATACTACCGGTTAAACAAGCCTCATAGCCCTTATCTTCTAACATATCTTTAATAAGCATAGATAAATCCATGTCATCATCTATAATTAAAATACGTCTCTTGTCCATTATCTCTTCTCCTGTTAATGCCGTTCAAAATCTCTGCGCACTATACCATGTTATTGACTGAAATCAAGTACATCATGTTCTATGCAGTCTGTTTCCTTCGCAATCTACTTCATTCATTACATCATTTTATATCGTTTCCCTCATGATTACAAGTATTGATAAGGGCAAAAATGAGGAGAAGAAAAATCTATGACATAGTATATCCGGTTCTTATTTGTTATAATATGCACCGGAATGAAATTCAAATTTTTTTCAAATAAAATGATTTTTTATAGTGTTTTTACTTAATTATGCTATAATAACAGCAACATAACGAGATTGAATTATAAGGAGGTGCGATTATGCAGGATAATGAACTGTTACAGGCTATATCTGATATGATGGATAAGAAGCTTGATGAAAGATTAACACCAATCAATACAAGACTTGATAATGTGGATTCTCAAATTACCACTATTAATACAAGGCTTGGCTGGAAAGTGATAAGTTTTTCTCTCATTCCTCTGCCGCAGAACCATTTAGCCAATAGTCTTCCTCCATCTCATATCCCATACGCTGTACATAATCTGTATATGCGTCACACACCACATCATATATGTCTTCTGTTTCAACAGAATGCTCTACTCCTGTCCATGTATCTTGTAACTCATAATTCCAATCTATTGCAAAGATATATGGTTCATATGCCATAATGTCTTCATATTCTGATTTTCTGTGATATGCATCCGTTCCAAACTCGTTTAAGCTCTGTCCGGACCAGAATTCATATCCTAATAAATAGGAATTTGCCATCTCATCCCATGAATCATAAGTACTTTGCAGCTGCTTTGCAATTTCCAGGGATTTGTCCATACATTCTTCTAATGTAATATAATCCATTACATAATAATATCCCAACAACTGTACTGCACGGCAGTAATCCCATGCGATAATTCCATTTTCTGCATCATTTTTATAAATCCGGTATGCTGCGATATATTTATTCAATTCTTTATCTTCCAAATTTTCTTCTTCAAAATATTCTCTGACCTCATTCTCCTCTAAATCCAGTAATCCTTGCAGACGCAATTTCTCCATATACTCCATATAGCTGGATTGATGCCCTTTTTGAATCAGTTTTTCTACGCACCTCAATGCACTTTTTCTGTCAGTTACTCCCCAACCAGATTCCAGCATCAGTTCCAAATCAGAAGCATCCTCTATATACGGCATCGTTCCCCCTATAAAACGATAGTCACGGCTATCTGCATAGGTAGGAATAGCATAAATTGCATTTATCCATATGACGGTATCACTTTGAATATCTGCCTGATTCAAATTGCTTATTGGTTTTTTAGCTGGAAAATCAGATTCAACAGCGAAGGCAGAGTCATTCCAATCACCTACCTGTTCCCTTAAAATAATAACATTGTCCACTGCAAACAACAGCAGCATGATACCGGTTAAGATTACGGCAGTTATCCCGCTTGCTTTTTGTTTATCCAATACCAATAAACGAATGCCAAAAAACAGACCGGCAAACAAACCTATCCATAAAACTGCCATCACAGCATAGTTAAGCCACATAGAAAGCTCTGCAAATGAAATAAAAGCAAATCCTACACCCCCCGCTATCACATTAAACATTGCAGCTCCGATTCCAATACCCCTTTGTCTCTTTATGCTATTTTCTTCCATAAGTACCTCCCTATTCAAATACAATATATATCATTTTTAAAATTATTTATTATATTTTATTATAAACGACAAAGGGGTTACAAGCAAGGTCTCAAAATATATAGGATAGTCTTTTATCTTGCACCCATCAGCTGTCCCAGTTGTTCCACCAGACCTGCGTTTCCGTTCACAGAAATTTCTCCTACCCGGTCACAGATTCTTTCCAGATATTCCAGTTCCTTTAACTTATACAAAGTCTTATTTTCATCCATCAGCTTTGCCGTATTTAATAAGGACCGGGTAGAGGCAACCTCTTCTCTTCTGGAAATCACATTCGCCTGGGCTGTCTTTTCTGCTACCAGCACAGAATTCATGATATCCTTAATCTCACCAGGCAGAATAATATCCTTAATTCCAGCAGAAATAAATTCCACATAAAATGTCTTTTCATTCTCCTTAAGCTTCGCAAATATCTCCTGGGAAATAGTTTCCTTTAGCTCCAAAATCTCATCCAGCTTGTAGTTTCCGGTAAGCTCCCGGATTACCAGCTGCACAAAGGAATATAACTGCTGCTCCAGATTTTTGATATTCTCTGTCAGCGATACGGCATCCCGGATTTTATATGTACAGGTTACATTCATCCGAATTCCAATCTTATCCTTCGTCAAAATTTCCTGACCTGCAATATTTAACTCCGTCTGCTTCATATCTACCACCTGTGCAGTGACAGTATCCTTGTCATTCCAGAAGTAATACACGCCGGAAGAAAGTATTTTCTGCAATACACGGTTATAGTAAAGAAGTCCCTGTTCACCCTCCCCTACCAATACGGTTGTATAATACTTTGTTGGAATCATTGCAAGCATCTGCTTTGTAACCTCTTTTCCAATCTCCGTCTGTTCCATGGAAACCAGCTTAACCTCATACTTTTCAAACACATTCCAGAAAATATATTCCTTTCTCGTGGCAAATGCACGCAATGTACCATTGACATAAATCAGACCGAGAAATCCGTCCGGAATCTGATAACGCACCGTGGATTCCTCAAATCTCTTATCCTTCTCCAGCACCTGGTATGGAATATCTATTATATTTACCTCTCCCAGCATTTCCTCAACCTGCACCTGGTATCCAAGTGCCCTGGGAAAATGATATTTTCCTGCTGTAACCAGCTTTTCAAATACTCCGTTCCTTGTCACGAAGCCTGCTTCATTTTCTCTGATAATTACTTTCATATCTATCCTCCAATCTCTGCAACCGCCTTGCAAAAGCAGAACGATTCCAATCTGGGCTATACCCATTCAACATAGTAGTTTCCATGCGGCAGTCCGTTCCTCTCATCTTTACCCCATCACGGAAAGCGGATTCAGCATAGGATTTTACAGGAGGACTCCGGTACTTTTCAAAAACAGTTCTCCATCCAGACAGAAGTTCTGTCCGGAGGATTTCTCCATTTTCTATATGTTCCCTTCGCTGTCCTGCAAAACCGGTCTGCGGTATCCTCCTGCCTTCAGGTAATGAAATAAATTACCTTGGAAAAAATATCCAACGCGGATGAGAGAAACCTCCTGCACCTTCTTGGTTTTGTATGGATTCGAACCATCTGACTTAAAAAGTCTGCCACTTTTTTATGTGCTCTACCCTCTGAGCTACCGTTTTCACGGAGTGGATTTGAACCACTGACACCATACGCTAGAGCCTATCCTTATAGGCATGCACTTTACGCTTGGTAAGGCGTAAGCTTGTAAAAAGATTTATGGAATACCCAGTATCACATACCGGCACCGCAGGGCAGGAGATGTTCCCCGATACCCACGCAAATAAATCCTTCCACATTTATCTATAATTAGGTAATTGCGAAACTCCTTATTTCCAATACCCAGTTGTACAATATACACAATGTCAAAAGCAGGGTTTCGCAATTACCTATTATCCCTTTACAACTCCCACCGTCTTTAATTTTCTGACAGGCGTAACCATATCCTTTTGCTGTTCCATAACCTCATCAATATCCTTGTAGGCAAACCGGCATTCCTCGGCAACATCATTTTTCTTACGTTTTCCGAGGACTACACCCTGCTCCTTCAAATCCACCATGACCTGCTCTGTAGAAAATGCCGCCATGGCGCCGCTTCTGGAATAACATCTTCCTGCCCCGTGGGAGGAGGTACAAAAAGTCTCCGGATTGCCTTTTCCCTCAACTACATAGCTATAGGAACCCATTGCACCCGGTATAACCGCCAGTTCTCCCTCTCTTACCCTGGTGGCACCTTTCCGGTGTACCCACACATTGGCGCCATAATGGTTTTCAAGAGCGGCATAGTTGTGGTGGCAGTTAATTTCACCGGTGAACTCCACCCTCTGCTCCGCATGCTTTTCAATCTGTTCCCTTACAATATTGCAGACAGCCTGCAGCATATGCTCCCTGTTCTCAAAGGCATAGTCCATGGCAAGCTGCATCCAGTTGATATACTGCTTTCCTTCCTCTGACTGCACCGGTAAAAATGCCAGCCGGTAGTCATCCGGAACCGCACTGTACCATTTTGCATTTAATTCCCTTGCTCTGTTATGGAAATAATCGCATATTGCTTTTCCCAGATGACGGCTTCCGGAATGAATCATAATACACAGATATCCGTCTTCATCCTCTTGAAGCTCAATAAAATGATTACCGCCCCCAAGGGTTCCCACCTGGTAATAGCCTTCGTCTATCAGGTGAAGCAGCTCCGGATTTGCCGAATATCTGTCGATTTCTGCCTTAGCACAGTCTAAAACCCGGGATTCCTGCGGTTTCTTATATCTCTCCGTCCCCAATGGTACGGTCCGCATAATGCTTCCAATCATAGACTGTATCAGTGTTCCGTTTCCGGTCTGGATATCCTTTATCTCTGCCACCTTAATGTTTGTAGCAGTAAACACCATTCCACAGCCGATATCCACACCTACCGCATTGGGAATAATCACATCCTTTGCTGCAATCACACCTCCTATGGGCATTCCCTTTCCTGCATGGGTATCCGGCATCAGACAAACCCATTTATGAATAAATGGAAGGTTTGACAGATGGTATGCCTGTTCTAAGCAGTTTTCCTCCAGCTTACTTTCATCCGCTAACCAAATCTTCACCGGATATTTTGTTTTTTCATTAAATAGTACAAACATTGTCTTTCCCTCCTTTTCCCACAACCTTCTTTTGTGCTTTCCTGACTGTTTGTATCCTCTGTTTTCTTTGATAATGCTATTCTATGCCGGACTGGTAATTTTTTCATGTCAAAAAAGTTGCGAACTCAAAAATGGTCCACCGGACCATTTTCTCATATGCTTGGCAACTTAAAAAAGTGGATGTCTACTTATTCATAAACAGCCACTTTTTCTACTTTTATTATTTTATTTATCCGTTGTAAGTACTCTGGAATTTAATACTATTCAAATTTATAATTCAATTTTCAAGACTTCTTCCTTACTTCTTGCGATACTTTACCTCAATTTTCAAGGAATACACCACCATAACCACAATCATTTCCAGCATTACACCTACAATGGAAATGAAAAACAGTGGTGAATTCTGCTTGGCGGTCAAAAATGGAAAGCCCAGCACAACAAAGACAACGGCTGTCACACACCACAATTTCCCCACAGCCTTATTATAAGCCCTCACATTTTCAATCTCCGGAGCCTTGGCATTTGCCCAAAAGCCTACTGGTTCTTTTGCACGAAATGCTGCAATACCAAATCCAAGAAACATAAGACCACAAAGCAGCCAAATCACAAAACCAACCATTTTAATATTATTGTTTATTTTAAAGTAAATTTATTATAGGTATAGCAAAAGTATATTATCATTTCAGTGCTGCATTTGCATATTGTAACAATACATTATCAATGCTTTCAAATACAATTAAATCAATGTCATGAATTGCAACTGTGATGTTTTCCATAGGCTGGGCGTTAGAAATATCCAGACATGCAAAGGTAAGCATACCATTTTCAATATTCTTCACGTAGCCACTTTCCAGTTCTTCGCTATCCGTTTCAATTGTAATTACAATATTATTGTCCTGGGCATATTGAAGCACCTGCAAGATTAAAGACTTTTCCGTATCTAAGGCAACAGGATTTAAAGAAAACCATTCGGAATAGGGATGATTTTCATTATATTCCATATATTTGCCGATTTTGTCAAGATATTCTGTATCATATTCCAGCTGGGATATAACTTCTTTTTTCATCACGTAATAGCCTGTTATTTTCCCCTGTGTATCAATGTCTTCAAAAACGACGCATTCATTATTCTGGCAGAATACCCTGCCCACACTGAAACTGTCTGGGGCTTTGGTATAGATTTCTACAATACCGGATTCTTTTACTGTCATATGAACACCTACTTTCTTTTTTGCCAGCCCTTTTTTTGTTTTTTCTTTTCTGTTTCACGTCCAGGACGAGGTTTTGTGTGCTTATCATGTGTACTTGGTCTTTTGTTTTTGGTATGCTCAGAAAAATATGTAACAATTTTTTTATATGCCCAAGAACCCGCATATATTACAATACCAGCAACAATTACAACTCCTGTTACAGTTATTAAAACTTCTCCTACACCAGGAATAAAGTATAAACCAGCGGCAAAATTACCTCTGTTTGTCAGGGAGCTGTTATCAATTGAAATAATTATAGCTTTATTTAAAGCTTTGTCAAATTTTGCCTGACTAAAACTTTTCCCTTTAATAGTAATCGTATTTCTGGTAACAGAATTAAATTTAGTTGTCTTTTCTTTCGCATATACTGTATTACCAACATTTGCAATAATCAAACTAAATATTAGAATAAAGCTTATTATTCTGTAATTTTTTTCATAAGAAATAATCTCCTCTTCAATCATAGAAATAGAATTTTCTTTTAAATTTAATTATGAGCTCATATTTATAATATATAACATTAAATTTATAAAATGTCAACTGTTATTTATTTTTTAAGTTTCTATCTTGAGTTTTCGCAGTCTTATCCACAAGACACTAAATTTGTTACATTGAATATACACAACTTTCAAAAAATGCTCAAAATATAAGGAATCCTATTTCTTCAGACTATAGACAAATAATTATTTGTGTCTTTTCCCTCATATATGCTACAATATAATAAGTAATTTGGGTATTTGCGAAACCCAGTTTTTGGCAAAAGCCTAATAGATAATTACAAGAAAGGAGTCCCGCATGTCTGAATTTAAGGAATTGATTAAAAGCTTTCCAAAGACAAGAGAATATGTAAGGGATTTCTTTGTCTACGGTTTTAAGACAAGGGATGAATTTAAAGAAAAAAGTCCCAGAACCTATGACAATGAACGCCGCCGCATAGAGAGCTGGCTTTCCGGTTTCGTGAACCGGGATTATACCGCAAAAGGGAAGAACATTTCCCTTGCCATTGACAGCAATCTCTTGGACACCAATCCCCTTTATCGGGTATGGAAAACCAAGAGTTTTACAGATAATGATATTATGCTCCATTTTTTCCTTCTGGATTTTCTTTCCGCTGAAAAAGGCAGAACCATAGAAGCTATTACAGACGGAATCCTTGATAAATATACCGTGTTTTTTGATGTACAGACGGTACGCCGGAAATGCAATTCCTATGTAAAAGAAGGACTTCTGCGAAAGGAAAAGCAGGGCAGGGATATGCTTTACCTGAAAAATCCTGATTTTCAAAACATTCTTACCGATTTTCCCCTGCTGAAGGATGCAGTCAAGTACTACCAGCTCAGCGCACCGCTGGGAATCATCGGAAATACTATTTTAGATACAATTTCAGAGGAAAACAAAACCTTCCGGGTAAAGCATAGCTTTTTTGTACATACCCTGGAGGATGAAGTCTTATTACAGATATTAGATGCCATGCAGAGACAATATTCTGTCAAATTATTTATAAAAGGTACCAGAAGTGGCAGGGAAAGTGCCCAGACAGGCATCCCACTGCAGATTTTTACCAGCACAAGGACAGGAAGACGCTTTCTCTGCCTCTATTCCATGAAAACTGCGCGCTTTACCACAATCCGCATGGATGCGGTCAAGAGTCTGCAATTGCTAGAGCCAGTAAGGGACTATAACACACTCCGGGAAGCCTTAAAGAGAAACCACCCATACATATGGGGCGTATCCTTTCAGAACAATGGCAGAAGTCATACAGAATGGGTAAAGCTTACCCTGCATATCCAAGAAAACAGCGAAGCTTTTATCCTTGAACGTCTGAAACGGGAGGGAAAAGGCGGCATGATTAACCGGATTGCCCCAGACACCTATACCTATGAAAAGGAAGTATTTGACAGTAATGAAATGCTGCCCTGGATACGTACCTTTATTGGGCGCATCCTTGACATAGAATGCAGTTCTTCCCGACTGAAAGCCCGTTTTCTTGGCGATATGGAGGCAATGTACCAGCTGTACGACATTTAGCCACTACACTAACTATCACATATAGATAATTGCGAAATAATACATATAAAAAGGAGCGATGCCATGGAGCTTTTTTCTGAAATCTACAACTGCTATTACCAGATTATGAAATCTATTTTAAAGAATCCCTCCCCCCTTACGCTGGCGGAGCTTCGTACCGGCATTTCCAAAACAGGATACGAGGAAAGTATGCTTTATCTCATCCCAAAGCTCACCTCCGGGGAATGGAATCTGATGGAGCACAAAAAAGAGGTCTTTCTATCCAGAATATCGGAAAATTTCTATGTTCCCCTTACTGCACTTCAAAAGTCCTATATCAAAACCATTTTACAGGATGAACGGATACAGTTATTTTTAGAGGAAACGGAATGCTCCCGCTTACAAAACCTGTTTGCAGATGTACCCGTCCTGTGGAAACCAGAGGATTTTTACTATTATGACCGCTTTTCCAATAAAGATGATTACGCCAACCCTGACTACCGGCTGCATTTCCGCACGCTGGTGGCCGCCATCTCCAACAGTCAATATGTGGATATCTCCTACGAAGCCAGAAACAATCACCGTGTGCACCATCACTATCTGCCCTGCCGTCTGGAATACTCCATCAAAAATGATAAATTCCGTCTCCTCACTGTTAACCGGACAGACCGGAATGGAACCCATGTTGAAATCCTTAATCTGGACCGCATGAAAGAGGTAACCCTGCTGCCGGAATTTGCAGACCGGCTGCTGGATATTAATGAGAGCATCCGCTCTTCTTATTACAAAGAACCAGTCCGTCTCCGCATTCATACGGAGCGCAACGCATTGGAGCGCACGATGCTGCAATTTGCCAACTATGAGAAGAATACAACAAAAATAAATGACAATACTTATGAATGCCTCATTTATTATAATGAGAAAATGGAGACAGAACTGCTAATCGAAGTGCTGTCTTTTGGTCCAATGCTTGAAGTCTTAGGCAATGAACATTTCTTAAAGCAAATCCGGCAGCGTCTTTACAGGCAGAAACGATTATGGAAACCAGAATGACCCAAAACAAATTTTTGTCTTGCCAGTTCCTGTAATGATTGTTATACTTTTATCTGTCAAATAGGTAATTGCAAAGCTCTGCTTTTGAAACCGAACGTTGTATAAAATAAACAACTATGTTTCGGATAACGAACAGTTTCGCAATTGTCTAAATATTAAATGAATACAAGAGGAGAAAATCATGGGTGGATTTTTTGGAGTTGTCGCAAAAGAAGATTGCATGTTTGACTTATTTTTTGGAACGGACTATCACTCCCATCTGGGCACCAGACGCGGTGGTCTTGCCGTATATGGAGAAAAAGGCTTTGACCGTTCCATTCACAACATTGAAAATGCTCCGTTCCGTACGAAATTTGACAAAGATGTACAGGAAATGCAAGGATACATGGGCATTGGCTGTATATCGGACTATGAACCACAGCCGCTGATTGTGCGTTCCCATCACGGAACCTATGCCATCACAACCATAAGCAAAATTAATAATACGGATGATATCGTAAATACCATTTTTAACAATGGCAATTCCCATTTTTTGGAAATGAGTGGTGGCGACATTAATCCAACAGAATTAGTAGCCGCTATCATTAACCAGAAGGAAAATATTATTGACGGTATCCATTATGCTCTGGAATTAATTGAGGGCTCCCTTACCATGATGGTCATGACACCAAAGGGCATCTATGCTGCCAGAGACAAATACGGAAGAACCCCTCTGGTAATCGGCAAAAAAGAGGATGCCTACTGTCTCACCTTTGAGGACTTTGCCTACCGCAATCTGGGCTATGACGATTTCAAGGAATTAGGTCCCGGTGAGATTGATATTGTGACGCAGGATGGTGTAAAAACTTTGATTGCTCCCGGCAAGGATATGAAAATATGTACCTTCCTGTGGGTATATTACGGTTACCCGTCAAGCTCCTACGAGGGAGTCAGTGTGGAACAGATGCGATATAACTGCGGTGCCAGCCTGGCAAAGCGGGATAATGTAAAACCGGATATTGTTGCCGGTGTACCGGACTCGGGAACCGCCCATGCGGTCGGCTACTCCAACGCTTCCGGCATACCATTCTCCAGACCTTTTATTAAATATACACCGACCTGGCCACGTTCTTTCATGCCGACGATTCAGAGCAAGCGTAATCTGATTGCAAAAATGAAACTGATTGCAGTACACGATTTAATTAAAGATAAGAGTTTATTGCTGATTGACGATTCCATTGTCCGGGGAACCCAATTAAGAGAAACAACAGAATTTTTATACCAAAGCGGTGCAAAGGAGGTTCATATCCGCCCTGCCTGTCCTCCTTTAGTATATGGCTGTAAATACCTAAACTTCTCCCGCTCCTCCTCTGAGATGGATTTGATTACCCGCCGGGTAATTGCAAAATTAGAAGGAACGGAAGACATATCCGAAGAAGTATTACAGGAATATACACATCCGGAATCTCCAAAATATGACCAAATGGTAGAGGAAATCCGCAAGGAGCTTAACTTTACCACACTCCGATATAACCGGTTAGATGATATGCTGGCTGCTGTAGGTATTCCGGAAGAAAAGCTTTGTACCTACTGCTGGAATGGAAAGGAATAGAAAAGTTACAAAAACTTCTGCATAATTTCGCCCTCCTTAGCCAATACTGCTACTGAGGTGATAAAATGGCAAAAGCAGGAATGAGACGACCAGACCCAAAGGAGCCGCATGGCACAGAGAGCAATAAAAAAAATAATTTTCCAAAGAACGATGCACCACCTGTACCGGAAATACAGGGGAAAGCAAAAACAGGAAATGCAAAGGCAAAAAAGATTTAAAATAACAGTGTGCACCTGAAAAATTGCTTTGCAAAAAAGAAGAACCAGCTGACTTATATGACTGTCAGCCGGTTCTTCTTTTTTATCGGTTACAGTGTAATCTCTGCCTCCAGCCAGTTCATATTTTAAAAAACTCCCTATTGACAATTTCTGGATTGACCGATATACTATGCGTCAGACAGAAATATTCTGTTTTTATAACGAGTAACTTATTCACTTCAACCGTATAGGAAAGGAGGACAATTATGACTGCATTAACATTTTTTCCAATGAACTTAATAACAGGTAACAGAGGTCTGGTTGTCCTTGGTGAATTATGATATATATCATTTTCGCATGACTCATCTTTATTTGTTTCATCCGAATTACTATTATCTAATCCTGCATTGTTTTATATGGATAATCCAGTATCTCTGTTTCCAGAGGTACTTTTTCTTTTGCCGAAAATTTTACCGGCAAGAAGTATCTCTCACCAGCAGACAATCACTCTGCTCTGCAAAGTGTTTGCCGAAACAGAAAGGATTATTTTATGAAAACAATTAACGGAGTCTATTGTTCCGCAGATATATTTACCACAAACAACCCGGCAACTGCCATTGACAGCTATGCATCCGCACAGCTTCATATGCTCTGTGACAACGAAGTATCTAAGGGCTGTAAAATCCGTGTTATGCCAGATGTCCACCCGGGCAAGGTATGCACCATTGGACTTACTACCACCCTTGGCGATAAGATTATGCCTAATCTCATAGGACTCGATATCGGCTGTGGTATGACACTTGCCAGATTAAAACAGAAGAAGGCAGAATTTGAACGTCTGGATACCATTATCCGCGACCACATTCCCTCCGGATTTCGGATTCGGAAAAAACCACACCGGTTCAGCGGGGATTTTGACCTTACAAGACTTTACTGTTATCCAAATATTAATGAGGAAAAAGCTTTGTTAAGCCTTGGTACTCTAGGTGGAGGAAATCATTTTATTGAACTCGATAAAGATGCAGAGGGCTGTCTCTATGCTGTCATCCATTCCGGCAGCCGCCGGCTTGGCAAAGAGGTGACGGAATACTATTTAAGGGAAGGTCATAAATATCTGAAAGCACATAACATTTCCATTCCTTATGAGTTAACTTATCTGGAAGGCAGTTTGATGGAACAATATCTTCATGATTTACAGATTGTTCAGGAATTTGCCACTTTGAACCGGGAAACCATACTGGATGAACTTACGAAAAATATGAAATGGAAACTAACCGAATCCTATTCCTGTATCCATAATTATGTGGATAGCAGAAGAAAAGAAACGATACTGCGAAAGGGTGCCATTTCTGCCAAAGACGGAGAACGTGTAATCATTCCAATTAATATGCGGGATGGAATCCTTTTCGGTACAGGACTTGGGAATCCGGACTGGAACTACTCTGCCCCACATGGAGCCGGGCGAATTATGAACCGGGAAACTGTCAAAAAACAGCACACCGTATCGGAATTCAAATCACAAATGAAGGGTATCTACTCCTCCTGTATCGGAAAAGATACATTAGATGAAGCACCTTTTGCTTACCGCAGTATGGATGACATCGTGGAAGCGATACAGGATACAGTTACAATCGACCGGATTCTCAAACCAATTTATAACTACAAAGCGAATGGTGACAAATAAGAAAGAAGGAATTATTATGGGAACGTTAAGGGAAACACCCTGTAAATATTACATTGCCTTTGGACAGTGTACCAAAGGCAGAGCTGCCTGCCACAGCAAATACTGCCAGCATTGTGACAAATATTGTCCCCGTGCTAAAATAAAGCATTTGAACAAAAAGAAACAATATAATGAGAAAATACGGAAAAGAGATTATAATTGAGGAGAATAATATGAATTTACCACTTACCATTACACAAGATGAATTATTAGAAATTTTACTTAATGTTGCACCGGTACGCCCTGTATTTATCTGGGGTGCACCGGGAATCGGCAAATCTGCCTTAGTTGAAAAATTTGCAAACGAGGTAGGACTTCCCTGTGTATCGCTGCTTGGCAGCCAGTTAGCACCAGAAGACATTATCGGAATCCCGCAAATCAACGGAGAAACTTCTGAATTCCTCCCGCCGAAAATGATTGCCAGAAAAGAACCATATGTCCTGTTTTTAGACGAATTAAATGCCTGTTCACAGGAGGTTCAGAAGGCTTTTTACAGTCTGATTCACGAACGGCGGATTGGAGAATACCATCTGCCACAGGGAAGCATTGTCATTGGTGCCGGAAACCGTACACAGGATGGTGCCATTGTAAAAACCATGTCTTCTGCCTTGATTAACCGGATGTTTCATGTACAGTTAAAAGCCGACCCGACACAATGGCTTACCTGGGCATATGAAAACGGGATTCATCCATGGATTACCGATTACATAACGCAAAGACCCGATCATTTATTCAGTGAGCCGCCAAAAACAGAGGAACCATACTCTACTCCCCGCTCCTGGCATATGTTAAGTGATGCGTTAAAGGAATTTGGAGCAGGGGTGAAGGAGCTGCCGGAAGAAACGCTCCGTATGCTG
>ULOF01022937.1_pt1 | contig 35983 bp, 27 predicted proteins | sample 1952371 | NCBI WGS metagenome assembly ULOF01 (sample SAMEA4835597, study PRJEB28245) | human gut metagenome | biome: gut microbiome; material: fecal sample | place: Denmark | collected 2008 | reverse complement strand
TGTCACAGAGATAACGCCCTTACCGCCTAAGGATAACAAAGGCACCACCTGGTCATCATTGCCGGAATAAATATCAATACAACCATCTGCTAACTGTGCAAGCTTTACAACCTGGGAAATATTCCCTGAAGCCTCTTTAATTGCCACAATGTTTTTCACATTTCTTGCCAGCGTCACTGCTGTAGCCGGTTGAATGTTACAACCCGTTCTGCCCGGTACATTATACATGATTATCGGAATATTCACTGCCTCTCCAATAGCGGTATAATGCTTAATGAGCCCGTTCTGGGTAGCTTTGTTATAATATGGTGTTACCACCAGCAATGCATCTGCCCCCACATCTTCTGCTTCCTTTGAAAGCTTGATTGCGGTTTCCGTACAGTTTGAACCTGTACCTGCAATAACCGGAATTCTCTTATCTACATATTCCACACACTTGCGGATTACCTCCATATGCTCTTCCTCTGTCATCGTGGAAGCCTCACCGGTCGTACCACATATAACAATGGCATCCGTTTTATTCGCCACATGGTATTCCACCAATGCTTTCAACTGCTCGTAATCCACTGCTCCGTCTGCCTTAAATGGAGTCACTAATGCTACTGCTGAACCTGTAAAAATTGACATATGCTCTCTCCTTTTCCTAATACATACTATTTTTCCACTACAGTATTAAACCTGCTATCTCAAAGCAAAAAAAACGCTTCACCGCGGTGCCAACGAAGCGTCACTAAATCTTCCTTCATTCCGTAGCACTCCACCTGATATCTGGCATCATACAATAATCTGTACTCCACCAATTCATCTTCTTTCGGTGACAGACATATAGCTCTTAACTATACATCCAGACAAGATATCCATAAGGAAATATCTCTCTTCGGCATGAGCCCCTTTCGCAGTCTATCCTCCAGCCTTATCTGTCCAAACTGTTAATCTTGACACATGCGCCTCTACACATCGACGAAAACGTCTAATTTGTATAACTTTTATTATGATAACACTATATAGAATCCGTGTCAAGAACTCAAAAATGGTCCACCGGACCATTTTCTCATATACATGGCAACAAAAAGGCACAGAATACAAATGATTCTGTACCTTAACCTTACTATATTGCATTTATTAAAAGGGTAGTAATTGCTGTGTTTTAGTTCGCTTCAATATGAGACAGCAAGGATGCCTTTTTCTTAATTCCATCCGGGCAGTTTCTCCCTGTTATAATTAACTTGACCTTGCTATTGCTCTGAAGTAATTCCTCAATATCCTCTGCAAACAGGATATTATAATCCAGTAAACCTAACACTTCATCTAATATTACTACATCCGAGCTTCCTGTGTCGATTACCTTCTTTGCATAATGAAAACTGTTCTTCGCCTTAGCTCTCTGCTCTTCTCTTTCCTCAAAGCTTAACTGTCCATATGGTTTTTCACTGTTTTCAAATGAAAAGAATTTGATTTCATCATATTGACTTAAGATACTATAATCTGCGTCTGTTCCTTTTAAAAATTGTACAATTGTCACGGTTTCTCCTGCTCCTACTGCCTTCACCGCCAGTCCCATGGCTGCCGCCGTCTTGCCGTAGCCTGCACCGTAAATAATGTGCACATTTTCCATATTTTTCCACCTCATGTTAAAGTTGTAAGAAATACGATTATCCTAGCATATTCCGAATGAAAATGCAATCTTTTCCTTACAGGTTTGAGATTATCCATTCATTCTTTTACTCCAGGCATTCCATTTTACTAACGGATACCTCATATGCCACCCGGTTTACAACCTCTTCATTGTCCAGCTTCTTCTGATATTCACGGCTCTGAATTCTTCCCCAGATTGCCACATGCTCTCCAACCTCCAATTTCCCGGCAAATCGCGCATTTCTTCCCCAGCAGATACACGGAATATAATCAGATTTTCCATAAGCACGGTTTACTGCCAGCAATACATCTGCAATCTCTCTTCCAAGTGGTGTCATTCTGTAAATCGGAGCCTTACATATATATCCATCTAAATAAATCTGATTCGGATGCTGCATTTCATCCTCTTCAGCTAATACATTTAACTCTCTGACAAAAAGTGATAAAATCAAACGGTTCTTTGTTTCCTCGTGTTTATTATAGGAACGGAACTGACCCTTCGCTTCGATGCGCTCACCGATATGATTCTCATGCACATCAATCAAACGGTCAGAAACCATCAAAGGAATTACATCCGTAGCATCACTCAGCCGGCTTACCAGCAAGTCCACCATATAAAATCCCTCGCCAAAAATCTCGTGACTGAATGTAAACTCTGAAATAATTTCCCCTGCCACTATTGCCTGATTGTTACTCAATACTTTTTCTGTCATCTTTTTTCTCCTTCCATGTACCTTAAAAAGTTTTATTTGCACAATAAATGCCAAACACCAGGTATTGTATGTATCTGTTTGAAAATCATTTATCATGTACTATATATTAGTACAGAAAGTCGATTTATAGAACGGGGATTTTTCTTCTAAAAAGCACTAGTTTTGTCGATATTATGTGGTTCTCTGTCGCATTGCCTCATACATCAGCACCGTTGACGCAGTTGCCGCGTTTAAAGATTCTACTTTTCCCTTCATCGGTATTCTGATTTTGCTGTTTGTGGCATTGGAAAGCTCTCTGGAAAGACCATTTCCCTCATTGCCAATGCAAAAAATTGTCGGTTGCCGGTAATCATAGTCGTAAAAACTATTTCCCTGCAAATGAGCACTATAAGTCTGAAAGTTCTGATTATTGAAATCCTGAATACATTTCGTTAAATTCTCAACATAACAAAAGGGAAGACGGAAAATAGAGCCCATCGTCGCCCGCACCACCTTGGGGTTGTATATATCTACCGTATCCCGGCTCATAATAATTCCTGTTACTCCCGCACCTTCCGCAGTACGGATTATCGTTCCAAGGTTACCAGGGTCCTGTATGTTCTCTAATGCCATGATAAGCGGATTTTCCCTCCCACACATCTCTTCCCTGGTATAGTGATATCTCTTCACCATGCTGATAACTCCCTGTGGAGTCTTCGTATCCGAAACAGCTTCCATGATATGCTCTGTTACCAGTTCATAAGATATATTGTGGAACAGCTCTTTGTTTCGCTCATAAAATGCCTCGGTTGCAAATGTCTCAATATGCATTTTCTCTGGTATTTCGGTAAACATCCGAAGACCCTCTACTATGAATACATCCTGCCTTCTGCGCTCCCTGGCATTCTTCATGCATTTTGTTAAATCTTTAATTTTATTATTTGATGTACTGGTTATCATATATAGCCTCTTCCCTATCTGGAACGTCCTTTCATGGAAAGCTTTCCCTCTTTTACTATTACCTTTCCTTCCCCCAACAACTTCTTCAATTCCTCCAGCAATGCCTCTGAAATATCCACCCTGAACTGCACGCCCAATGGCTTCATCAATTTTTCTTCCTTCAGAACCACAATGACCTCACTGTGTCCTGCATACGCATCAACAATTCCATAAATTGCATCCTGCTTATTCTTAAAATCCTCTTTATTCTCACACTGCAGATAAAGCTGTTCCGGAACCTCCGAAAATGGGACTACTTTTTCTAATAAAAGCTTTCCTTCATCTTCGCTGATGGATGCCCTTCCATATACAAAAATCTTTTCATCCTGCTCTAAATATTGTCTGTACTGCTCATATAGCTTTGGAAATACCACCACCTCAATGGTTCCCAGCAAATCTTCCAGTGTAATAAAAGCCATATTCTGGTTGCTTTTTGTCATTTTTACAGTTTTTGCCGAAATCATACCTCCCATCGTATAGTAAATCTGATCCTTTGCAACCGTCTCCCCACTTTCCGGGTCTGGCAGAAAATCATGAGTGGTAGCATCAATATTCCGGCTCATCAGTTCCTGATAATCCTCCAGCGGATGACCGCTTACATAGATTCCCAGCACTTCTTTCTCATAGGCAAGCATCTCTTCCTTATCATATTCTTCTACCTTTGGATAAGAGATATCAAAATCCTTCTTTTCTTCTTCTCCAAGAAAATCCAGCAGGGACATCTGTCCGGTCATGGCACTCTTCTTTTCCTGATTTACCTGATCAATCACCTGTACATAGACCATCATCATCTGCCTTCGATTGGCATCAAAGCTGTCCAAAGCCCCCGATTTGATAAAGCTTTCAATGGTACGCTTATTGACCTCTTTATTGGAAAGCCGACTGATAAAATCCTTTAAATCCTTGTACCTTCCATTCTTCTCCCTTTCTTCCACGATTGCCTCAATAACAGGTCTTCCCACACTCTTTAGGGCAGATAATCCGTAGCGGATTGCTCCACCCGATACTGAAAAATGACTATAGCCTTCATTGATATCCGGCGGCAGTATCTGAATCCCGAGCTTTCTGCAATGGGCAATATATTCAGACACCTTGTCGGTACGGTCTAATACCGAGGTGATTAAAGCTGCCATAAATTCCTCCGGATAATGGCATTTTAAATAGGCTGTCTGGTATGCCACCACTGCATACGCTGCCGCATGGGATTTGTTGAAGGCATACTTTGCAAAATCTATCATTTCATCAAATATCTTATTGGCAGTCTTCTCATCAATTCCCCTGTTGATACAGCCCGGAACATGTTCTTCCTCATTACCATATACAAAATTCTGACGTTCCCGCTGCATCACATCTCCCTTTTTCTTAGACATGGCACGGCGCACCAGGTCGCTTCGTCCAAGGGTATAGCCCGCCAGCTCCATTACAATCTGCATAACCTGTTCCTGGTATACGATACAGCCATAGGTTGGTGCGAGAATCTTCTCCAGCTGTGGGCAGTCATAGGTAATCGTCTCTGGATGCTCCTTTCCCTTGATATAAAGCGGGATAAAATCCATCGGTCCCGGACGGTAAAGGGAAATACCTGCAATCACATCTTCAATGTTTCTGGGCTTTAACTCCTTCATAAAGCTCTTCATACCGTTACTTTCAAGCTGGAATATACCGTCAGTCTGTCCAGTACAGAGAAGATCGTATACCTCTTTATCTTCCATATCCAAATGGTCAATATCGATATCAATCCCTTTACTCTGCTTTATGTTCCGCACTGCATCCTGAATCACAGTAAGGGTTCTAAGACCCAGAAAATCCATTTTCAGAAGCCCCAGCTCCTCAATGGTAGTCATGGTAAACTGGGTCGTAATGGCATCCTCTGAGCCACGGGACAGAGGCACAAATTCATCAATGGATTTCTGTCCAATCACTACACCTGCCGCATGCATGGACGCATGTCTTGGAAGCCCCTCCAACTTCTTGGACATATCAATCAGATATCTGACATCCTCTTCCTCCTCATAAGCCTTCTTAAGGTCAGAGGAAATATGAACTGCCTCATCAATGGTTATATTATGCCCATTCGCCCCCATGGGAATCATTTTTGCCACTCTGTCCACTGCCGCATATGGCATATCCAATGCACGGCCCACATCACGGATTACCATCCGCGCCGCCATGGTTCCAAAGGTAACAATCTGTACCACCTTCTCTTTACCGTACTTGCGGACAACATAATCAATAACCTCCTGCCGCCTCTCATAGCAGAAATCCACGTCAATATCCGGCATGGATACACGTTCCGGGTTCAAAAATCGCTCAAAGAGAAGATTATACCGGATTGGGTCAATATCGGTAATTCCCAAACAATAGCTGACTATAGAACCGGCGGCAGAGCCTCGTCCGGGTCCCACTGCAATTCCATTATCCTTCGCATATTTAATAAAATCCCATACAATCAAAAAATAATCCACATAGCCCATTTTCTGTATTGTAGACAATTCATAATCCAGTCGTTCCTGCAATTCTGACGTTACAGGGTCATAGCGCCTGTGTATTCCCTCCTCACAAAGTGCCTGCAGATATGTATAAGAAGTAAGACCCTCCGGCACCTCATACTTCGGCACCTTCTGTTCCCCAAACACAATCTCCACATTACATCGCTGGGCAATCTTATCTGTATTTTCAAGAGCCTGCTTTGCATAGGGAAACAGCTCTTCCATCTCCGCTGGAGATTTTAAATAATACTGCCCGCCGTCATAGCGCATACGATCTTCATCTGCCACTTTTTTTGCCGTCTGGATACAAAGCAGAATATCATGCGCCTCCGCATCGCTTTCCCTGACATAATGAATATCATTCGTCGCTACAAGAGGAATTCCTGTCTCCTGGGACATTCGCATTAAACCCTGGTTTACGGTTTTCTGGTCGTCAATTCCATGGTCCTGCATTTCCAGAAAATAGTTATCCTTTCCAAAAATCTGCTGATGTTCCAAAGCTGCCTGCTTTGCCTCCTCGTAAAACCCCTGCCGCAGCTTCGTTGCCACCTCTCCTGCAAGACAAGCTGAAAGAGCAATCACACCCTCGTGAAATTCCTGTAATACCTCACGGTCTACCCTTGGCTTATAATAATAGCCCTCTGTAAATCCTCTGGAGACTATCTTCATAAGATTGTGATATCCTTTATCATTTTCTGCCAGTAAGACAAGATGATAGTACCGGTTATCTCCCTTTCCAAGCTCCCTGTCAAAACGGGAACCCGGCGCAACATAAACCTCACATCCAATAATCGGCTTGATTCCTTCTGCTTTAGCCGCTTTATAAAAATCAATAACGCCATACATAACGCCGTGGTCGGTAATGGCGATGCTGTCCATACCAAGCTCCTTTGCATGATGAACCAGCTCCTTAATCTTTGATGCACCATCTAACAAACTATATTCTGTATGCACATGTAAATGTGTAAAGCTCATATTCTCCTCCGTATTATTCTCTTATAAAAAGTATTTCTATGTAAAACACAGTCTATTCTATCGCATAAAAATAATTTTTTATATTTTCTCCCGTCTTACTTCTTTCGTCAAAATCTCACTTTTGATATAGGAAAAAGTTTCAGCTTCCCCCTTCTCAGCCAGCATTGTTAACAGACATTCCAATAACTTTGCAGACTCCGGATGAAGCAGGTTCTTCGCTTTTCCTTTCTTATAATAAGTAAGCGGCATATCATCTGTATAAGTATCCCTATTATAGTTCTTACTGGCTGCCACCCTGTCACAGAACATCTCCACCACATATTTCACCGGCATACGCATTCCGGTAATGCCGCCGTTTTCCAAGTCATAATCCAGCCAATATTCCAAATGATGCTTATTGCGTCCCTTGTGATGTAACCATGCGGAGGTGTACCCCTTGTCTTCTCGCTCCGCATTGTTGGGACTCCGATTGCCCTGGTAATATTTTACTCCCACCATGAATTCCGTAGGACTGTACTTGGATAAATCATGAAGCAGTCCCTGTTTCATCATTCCAAGCCGGAAACAGGACTGCATAACCAGCCATTTATGATGATTAATTGTTTTCAAATGGTTCCACCAGTTCATATGTTACTCCTTTCGCACTATACTGTACGATTATCTATTTACCTATTATGGACTATAATAAATGAAAAAACAAGAATAAGATTGTGCTTACCAATTGTCTTCACATCGCCACCAAACAGAATAGGCTCCTCCTTTGCAAACTTTTAAGATATTTCAATTATATCATATAAGCTGTCCCGAAAATGGGACAGCAAAGGTCTTTAAATATTAGATAGCTCCTTTTCATAGCACCACCACTGCTCGCCAAATAAATCTGCCTCACCACAATTTTCAAAATCCAGCTTTGCATAAGAACGCAGTGCCCTCCCATTGGTTTTACTCACCAAAAAATGAACACTCTTATATCCCTGTTTTGCAAGCTCCTGCATGGCATATATCAATAACTGCCTTGCAATTCCGCAGTTCTGGTATTTTTCCTTTACCACCAAACGGGCAAGTTCTGCTCCTGGTTGTAAACCAGCTGTCCAGCAGGACAATTCCTCCACCACTTTATCATCATCAACGGAAATCGCACCGATTATTTCACCGGTATCATTTTTCAGACAAAATAATGCATTTCGCTCTAAATCCCCCTGGGTAATTTCTTCATTCGGATAGTTCATAGACCATGTACATCCTGGACTGCCAATCGCAGCGTGGTATAATTTTGTAATCACTTCTATATCATCCTTCGTGGCATTTTTAAAATTCATGTTCTCTCCCCTTCACAGCTCTTTCTGCAAATATATCATATCCACAAGCTGTATCCCACACTCATATATCGGGTGGTCGTAGTTATCTATAAAAAAATCTTTTATCCTATGTGTCCTATGAAAACCGCAGCTTTCATAAAAGGGGATGGTTAATGGACTGTCCCCTGTTCCAACCTGTAGAACCGTAAATATATCCTTGTATTTGTCAGCAATAAAATTAATCAGTATTTTACCATACCCCTTTTTCTGATGTGCTGGCTCGACAGCTATATTCTTGATTTCCAAAACTCCTTTTCCCTCATCCGTGACAATACAGACTGCTTTCACACCGTTATCCTGTAAGGTGTACATAACACCTCGCTCTAAATAACGGTTTATCATACTTTCCTGTTCATCAGCCAGTAAAAGTAATTCTATGTACTGTTTTTTGTTGTCTTTGATTTCTAATATTTTCATAGATTACCCCTTTAACTTCTTTGGCAGCTTTCATATCTGAAATAAAAAAGGTATCTCAAATATACCTCTGGACTGTTCATCTTTTCTTTACAGAAACTGCCTTTATACTTAAAATTTCCAAATTGTCATTATCATAAAATTTGAAAATCGAATATTCTTCATCCGATTCTTCTACTGTGTACCCTCCAATATCTTTTCCTAAAATCCTCCTGCCTTGCGGAATCGGCATTATGTGGGTGGATTCCCGCTGTTCCATATACGTCATGATTGTTGACAAAGGCGGCAATCTGTCAGCTTTCATCCGTTTTCTCTTTAATCCTTTTCCTATACTCCGTAGGTGAAATTCCTTTCATCTTCTTAAAAATCCGGCTGAAATACAATGGATTCTCATATCCCACGATACTGCTGATTTCCGTCACATTATATTCTGTTGCCTCCAACAAACTCTCCGCATTGGAAATTCTTATGGACAGAATATACTGCATCGGTGTAGAGCCCGTATATTTTTTAAAATTACGGATAAACCAACTGGTACTCATATGCCTGCAAGCAGCATATTCTTCAATAGAAATGTCCTCATTATAATGCTCATTGAAATAATTTATTGCAACGTCAATCTCCTCTGTGATGAAACCGTTGTCAATCTTTTTTGCACCATTAAGCTGCCTGTGTATTAGGATAAACATATGGCGGAGCATCATAGATAACAGTTCCTGATAGTCTTCCCTGCACATCTGCAGCTCCTGTATCATCATACGGAACAAATTCTGGTATTCCAATGCCGACCCAATATAAAAAACACGGGTGGAATCAGATATTCCGTACTTTCTTAAAATATTTTTTACATCACTGCCGGTAAAATGAACCCAGTAAACCTCTGTCTGCTCCTCTGCATAGTATTCATATTTCTGGACTTCCTTTGGACGATATAGCACCATATGTCCGGCTGTGACTATTTCTTCCTTTCCATCAAAATGGAAGTGTGCCTTACCTGCTGTAATATATAACAACTGATAATCCAGCCTCCCCCTGGGCCTGTAGGTAGGCAGTTTGGGTCGTGTGTATAAACGGTATGTGCCGCAGCTCCCTACAATAAGGGGTCTGCTTTTATCTTTAAAATGCATTCTTGAATTATTTAAATACGCTGAATTTGTATACATATTTTCTCCTGATTTTATGCAAAAATTATCTTACTTTTCAATGAGTTTCTTTTGTCCTTGTACAAAATATACATATTTTGTCTTTAAAAATAGCTTAATTGTATCATTTTGTGCATCTTTTGTCTAATATATGTTATGGATTTTGTGCATCCTTATACTTATAATATAAAAAAATACATGTAAAGGGGTGGTTTCAATGATAATACCAAGATATTATGAGGACCTGCATATCTTACACGAGAATACGATGCCGGACAGAGCTTATTACATTCCTGCATCTAAGGCAATGGACTCTCTCGTGCACAACAGGGATACCTCAGACCGTTTCCAGCTGTTAAACGGGGATTGGAACTTTCAATACTTTAACAGCATTTATGACTTGAAGGAGAAGTTTTTTGAAGAAGGTTTTAATACCTCCTCCTTTGATGTAATTCCGGTTCCGAGCGTATGGCAGAACCACGGATACGATACACACCAGTATACAAATGTCAAATATCCTTTTCCATTTGACCCTCCATATGTTCCACAGGATAATCCATGTGGTGCCTATTCCACAGAATTTGACTTCAAAACAGACCAGGCAGCACCAAACACTTACCTGAACTTCGAAGGTGTTGACTCCTGCTTTTACGTCTGGTTAAACGGTGCCTATGTGGGTTATAGCCAGGTATCCCATTCCACCAGCGAGTTCGATGTTACAAAACACCTAAAAAATGGAAAAAACAAGCTGGCGGTACTGGTATTAAAGTGGTGTGACGGCAGCTATTTAGAGGACCAGGATAAATTCCGGATGAGCGGAATCTTCAGGGATGTTTATCTGTTAAAAAGACCGGAAAACAGTGTATTTGATTATTTTGTCACAACGAAGACACCTTCCCGGGATACCCGCCAAAAGGCACAGGTTACGATACACCTTAGATATTTCCAGGATATTATTCCGACAGAATTAACAGTATATGATATGGACGGAAAACAGGTTGCCAGTGCGGCAATTCCAGCGGAGCAAGCTTTTGAAAACAACTTTAATATAAAGGATGGCTATCAGGCTGCTTCCAGACTTGAGATTGAAGATACAAAGCTCTGGAATCCGGAATCTCCATATCTCTACACCTTAGTGATAAAAACCGCAAATGAAACCATAACAGACCGTATCGGCATACGGGAAATTTATATCCTTGACAAGGTTTTATATGTAAATGGCACTGCAATCAAGTTCAGCGGTGTCAACCGTCATGACTCCGACCCGGTAACCGGTTTTACTATCAGTATCGACCAGATGATAAAGGACCTTTCCATGATGAAACAGCATAATTTCAATGCCATACGCACCAGCCACTACCCAAATTCACCAGTCTTTTATCAGCTATGTGATGAATATGGATTTTATGTTATCGATGAAGCGGACATGGAAGCGCACGGCCCATCCGAGCTTTTCTATGAAGATGACAGCTGGGATAACAAGAGCAAAAAATGGAACGAGTCCATCGCCGATAATCCTGCATTTACCGACGCCATTTTGGACAGGGTAAAGAAATGTGTCCACCGGGATAAGAACCGTCCCTGTGTGGTTATCTGGTCAATGGGAAATGAAAGCGCCTATGGATGTACCTTTGAAGAGGCACTTAAATGGACAAAGGAATTTAATCCGGAACGACTGACCCATTATGAAAGTGCCTTATACCGAAGCAATTGCAGAAAATATGATTTTTCCAATATCGATTTATATAGCCGGATGTACCCATCCTTTGAAGAGATATATGATTATCTGGAAAATAACCCTGATAAACCCTATATTTTATGTGAGTACTGTCATTCTATGGGAAATGGTCCCGGAGACTTTGAAGATTACTTTAAAATCTTTGAACAGCATCCGGAAATTTGTGGCGGCTTTGTCTGGGAGTGGTGCGACCATGGTATCTACGAGGGCAAAGCTGCAAACGGAAAATCCATGTATTACTACGGCGGTGACCACGGAGAAGCCGTACACGATGGCAACTTCTGTATGGATGGTTTAGTTTATCCTGACCGGACCCCTCATACCGGTTTACTGGAATATAAAAATGTCCACCGTCCTGCCAGAGTAATTTCATACAACCAAAACAAAAAGGAACTTACGATTCGCAGTTACATGGACTTTATCAATTTAGAGGATTTTTTAACCATAGCCTACGAGGTATGCTGCGATGGTACCGTTACAGCAGCGGGAGAAATTAAAAATATATCGGTCGCTCCACACGGAACAGGTATGGTATCTCTTAATCTGGTTATTCCGGAAAAAGGAAAGACATACTTGAAAATTTATTATTACAGCCGAAAAGCCTCTGCATTTATACCGGAAGGCTATCTGCTGGGATTGGATGAATTACTTTTGTTAAACAAAGATAGCAGAAACCAGACATGCCTTAAGATGCTGGAACACAGAACAGATGACACCCATCCGATTGATATATCAGAGGATGATAGTTTCTTAACATTAAAGGGTAACGGTTTCCTATATGTCTTTAATAAGAAAACCGGACTGTTTGATAAAATGGAGTTTCAGAGCAAAAAAGTCCTGAACCGGCCAATGGATATAAACATCTGGCGTGCACCTACAGACAATGACAGAAATATAAAAACCGAATGGATGCGTGCCTGTTACCATCAGGCTTATCCACGGGCTTATAAAACAGTATATGAAACTGACGGGCATGGGATAAAAATATACTGTACCGCATCCTTATCTGCTCCGACCATACAAAAAATCATGGATATTCATACGGTATGGACAGTTCAGAATAATGGGGAAACAGATATTGCAATGTCCGTCAAACTAAACGAAGAATTTCCGGAACTACCCCGTTTCGGAATCAGGCTCTTCCTTGATAAAAGTTTAGACACGGTCACTTATTATGGCATTGGACCTTATGAAAGCTACAGGGATAAATGCCGGGCAGGAAGCCACGGATTATACTCCGACAACATTCTTAATATGCATGAAGATTATATAAAACCGCAGGAAAACGGCAGCCATTGTGATTGTGACTATGTAACGGTAGAAAATAAGACACACGGGGTAACCGCTGTAAGCAATAAAGCTTTTTCATTTAATGCCTCTGTATATACGCAGGAGGAGCTTACAGCAAAAAAACACAACTATGAGTTAGTACCATGTGAAAGCAGCGTTTTGTGCTTAGACTATGCCCAAAACGGCATTGGTTCCAACAGCTGCGGTCCAAGATTAGAAAAAGAATATAGACTGGATGAAAAAGAATTTTGCTTTGAAATGAAGCTGATTCCTTCCACCAGAGATTCGTAAAGCCAAAATGTAATATGCGTTACAGGTATTGCAAGCATGCAGTTCCGGATAAGCAGTACCTGTAAGCATTCCACATATTTTTATAATAATTAAAAAAAGGAGTAAATGTTATGACTGAAAAAAAATATTTGAAGTGGTATAACAAGATCGGATATGGATCCGGAGATATTGCAGGTAATGTAGTATATGCTTTCCTGTCCTCATTTATAATGATTTTTTTAACCGATACTGTAGGCTTAAATGCAGGTATCGTAGGAACTTTAATGATGTTTTCAAAGCTTTTTGATGGTGTTACCGATATATTTTTCGGTTCCATGATTGACAAAACAAAAAGCAAAATGGGCAAGGCTCGCCCATGGATGCTCTGGGCATACTTTGGCTGTGCTGCAATGATTATAGCAATCTTCGCAATTCCAGTTTCTTTGGGAGAAGGTGCAAAATATGCATGGTTCTTTATTGCCTACACAGCACTGAATGCAGTCTTTTATACTGCAAACAACATTGCATACTCTGCTCTCACTTCACTGATTACCAAAAACAGCAGTGAACGTGTCCAAATGGGCTCCATCCGGTTTATGTTCGCCTTTGGCACGAGCTTACTCATCCAGACCATTACAGTTAACGCTGTTGAAGCGTTGGGCAGTGGTGCCGAGGCATGGAGAACCATTGCCATTATATATGCAGTGATTGGTCTGATTGTAAATACTATCTCCACATTATCGGTTAAAGAGCTTCCTGCTGAAGTGCTTGATGAGGCAGCTTCCGAACAGGAAATACAAAAAGCGGAAAAATACAACCTGGTCCAGGCTATTAAACTGCTTGGTGCCAATAAATTTTATATAATTATCTGTTGTATTTACATCTTAACACAGATATTTACAGCTACCATCAACATGGGAATTTACTTTATGACCTATATATTAGGGGATGCCTCACTGCTTGGTGTTTTCGCCCTTGCCATAAATATTCCATTAATATGCGGTCTCATATTCACACCAATGCTTGTTAAAAAATTTAACGGAATGTATAAGATTAATCTTGTGGGTTATGCAATCGCAACCGTTGCCCGGGGACTGGTAATCGTTGCTGGATATATGGGAAATCTTCCTATGATGCTGCTCTTTTCCGGTGTTGCTTCCATTGGTATGAGCCCTCTACAGGGTGACCTAAATGCCCTGATTGCCTCCTGTTCTGAATATACCTTCCTTACCAAACAAAAGAGGATTGATGGTACAATGTTTTCATGTACCTCTCTCGGTGTCAAAATTGGAGGCGGTATCGGTACAGCACTTGCAGGATGGCTTCTTGCAGCAAGCGGCTATGTTGCAAATGCTCCTGAACAGGTTGAATCCTGTATCAATATGCTGTACTTCATGTATTTATGGATTCCTATGATTATCAATCTCATAATTACACTTCTTCTTTCCAAGCTAAAAGTGGAGCAGGCAAATGCAGAAATCGAGGCAAAAAAGTCACTCGCATCATCAGATAAATAAATTTCATTGCTACATCATATATTTACGCTGTTGCTTTGAAACTTAATAAAAATGCATAAATAAAGCTGGCACAAACCGTACCAGCTTTATTATTTTATAAAATTTTTATATGGCTTATTGTTTATCTTACCTTAATCTTCTGCTGACCATAGTAATCACTGGCTACATACTTACCGTTAATCTTTACCAAAGGTACAATCTTAAAGTAATAGCTCTTATTCTTCTTAAGAGAAGACTTTCCGTACTTGTTAACCGTAACCTTCTTGGTAGAGCCGCTTAATGTCTTAAATGTCTTATAACCAGAGGACTTCTTCGTAGAAACCTGGGTTCTAATCTTACCGGTTCCGTTTATCTTGCTCCACTTGAAGTTGATTTTCTTACTGCTTCTGGTATATTTTACATTCATTTCACAAAATGCTCTATAATCGCTCCACTGACCATATTTTCTACCATTGTCTGTATCTACAAAGGCTCTTACACGATATTTTAAGTACTTGTTCTGCTTATAAGACATATAAGGCGTTGAAGTTCCATTATATGAATAGCTCTTTGTAACGGTCGTAGATTTTGAATATTTGGAACCTCCGGCATTTACTATCTGTGCTTCAAATCCGGTACCAGAGAACAATGCTACAACACTAATCTTATTGGTAGCACTCAAAACACCATATAAGCCAAAATTGCTTTTTGAAATCTTAGAGGTAAGCAAATTGACCGTTGTATATTTTGCTATGGCCTCAGCATTATATCCGGAAGCAGACCTTCTTGCAGCAACAACCTTATAAGAATTATTTGATGAACTGTTCATCTTAATCGTATAACTGGTACTGGTTGTCGAGCCAACCAACTTGTTTGTACCTCCCTCATAGATATAATAAATATTTGCTCCTGGTGCAGAATACTGGATTGTTGCACTGTTATCTGTAGCGTTCACAAACTTCACATCAGATAATGCCCCCGGTGTAGTTACAACCTGTAACGCACCAGTCCAGTTTGCATAACAGTTTTTGTACGTTGTTCCGCAGCCTACCCTGACATAATATGTAGAACCCTGTGCAAGCCCGCTAAAAGATGCTCTGGAACCGGACGTATAGCTCTGCTTAATAATGTTTTTAAAACCGGCATCCGAAGCAATCTGATATCCATAATACTTATAATTGGATGATGCTGTCCACCCTACCGTTACACTATTCATATAATCGTATGTCTGTTTCAGTCCGCTTACCGCAGCCTCAGAGGTAATGCCAGTCACCATAAATGCCATCGCCATAACGAATACAGCAATCAGACATTTCATAGAACTTTTCATTGTTTTCATCATAAAACTCTCCTTTTCTTTTTCATATTTTTGTACAACATGTATCCAAATTTCTATATATATGATATACACATAGATAATATAGTTATATTATATTAAATTTATGTGAAATCATAGATGGCATACTGCACAAAAAAATTAGGCACATTCACAATAAATTATTTACAACCATTTTGCATCCGTACCTGTTGTCCCTGCACCAGCGGGTAAGCCGCCAGTCTACTACCATTTAAATTTTCCCTATGCATATCTACACCTGTAATCTGGTTGTTCTCATAAGTTGTATAATAATAGATACCCCTATCGGTATTACAGCAAGAGCTATAGATTGTCATTTCATATTCACCCTCACCGATGCGGACACACCCTCTCTGCTGGGATACAGCACCTAAAATATGAAAAAACTGGCTGATGCTCTCCGATTCCGAATCGCCGGAAACGGAATTCATTTTTGTAAATGCAGCACGGACAAAACGGGATTCAGAGGATAAATCTCCCGGCATACCCATGGCGCCCATTCCACGGCAATACGGCTCCAGCTTTAACTTTTGGGAAAAATTATTTACCGGAGGCTCAACGGATAAATTCATATAGTTATTCAGATGAAACATCTGTATATCAAAGCCGGGATTGTTGGTTAATACACCCACAGGATTATCATATACCTTCAAGCCATCCCCTGTACATTCCACCGTAATGGATTCCTCCCGGTCCGAAATAATCCAGTGAAGCTCCGCCAGAGGCATATCGTCACGAAAATTGATTTTAACAAGATTAATCCGTTCCAGCTTTTCCCTGGTCTCCACAACTGTGGCACACTGACCCAATATCCATGGAATAAATTCAAAGGGTGCAATATTATCCTTCCCATCTGCCTCTGGCTTATAATCTGCATTTCCGGGAAAATTCAGCCCAGCCATACTCAACCCTTTTTCGTTGGTCGCATCATAGTAAAGCGGATAGTTATCCACAACAAAAGCCATCCCAATCATGGCATAATGCTGCTGTAAACTCTTCTCCCTGCAAAAAGAAAAGGAAAAATTTCTCGGCGTTACCGTTACCGTCTCCTTATAGGAATGCTCTAAATCCAAAGTACGTCCAAAATAATGATTTTTTGTTTTATAAGTTACTGCTGTACACATATTTTGTACCCCCAAAGCTTCTATTCTATATCTTATTCATTTACAGATTATGCGTACTTTATTCTACACCAGGATAAACACCTAACTGCTTAAAAATTCCACAGTCCATATAGCGGAATATTCAATATTCCCTTTGAAAAGCCCAGTTCATCCAGTGAAATCCGGATTGCCATATGATTTTTATATTTACTGTTAAATACCTTAATACTCTGTGCCTTACGGCGGATTCTCGACTGCACATCCACTGGCACCACTTCCCCATCATCCTCGAAAACAAAATCCACTCTGGCTGTGGCTCCGGAAATCCAGAAATACAGCTTATCCACCGTACCGTTCATCGTAAGCTCAGAAAGCACAAACTGCTCTAACAGCGCACCGTTTACATCCTCCATTGCCGAATCTCCAGTCTTCATCTGGGTATAGGAAATTCCACACATAATTCGAAGCAGTCCATGGTCTAAATGATACAGTTCAAAGGATTTGTCATCCACCTGCAGCGGCAGTGGAGAAATCCCGTCCTTAATCCGGTTTACCTTTCTTACCATCCCTGTATCCACCAGCCAGTTAACGGACTTTTCATATTCCCTGGCTCTCGCCTTCTCATCTACATACTGATACATGAATTTGCGATTCTCTTTTTCCATCTGCACTGGTATACTGTTCCAGATTTTATTTACCTTTAATGCATAGGTCTTGGGCACGTACCGTTCAATATGCTCACTGCATTTGACAAGCAACGCCTTCAAAATCGCATCTACCCGGTTCAAATCATGATTCTTCACATAGTCAAGTACCACAATAGGCATTCCACCAGTAATATAGAATATTTTCAGATATTCCGTAATTTCCTTTATCACCTCCGGCTCCACCGGCTCCATTTTCTGATTTTCAATGGACTTGCACAAATCCTGTGCCTTATTTGCAGTCAAAAATTCCTCAAAAGTCATCGGATATAATTGCAGCTCATAAAACCCTTTTCCATACTCCGCTTCATGGACAATGCGTCCCACAGTTGAAGCAACCAGGCAGATTGGAAGCTCCGGTCTCTGCTGCTTTAAGCTCAAAACCGCTTCCACTGCCTTGGGATATAAATGTGCCTCATCAAAAACAAATAAGGTCTGTCCCTCCTCAAAGGTCTGGTCACAATACATGCAAAGCGCCGCTATCAGCTTCTCCGCCTTCACTCTCACCCCCTGCTTAAACAGCGAATAAACCTCTTCATCCTTTTCAAAGTCCACATACACCAGCTTTTTATAAAAGCCCTGTCCAAAGTCAATCATGGTCCATGTCTTCCCCACACCCTTAGCACCTTTTAACAGCAATATCCGGTCCTGTGCATTTTCATACCATTCCATTAAATCATTCATTATAATCCGATACATGTTCCACCCTCCTGCATATAAGTTTCACAAAATTCCAACCTATTTTCTACTATAGCATTCCTGATTTCAAATGTAAATATTTACTCTCTTACTTCCACGCTTTTTTCAAGGCATCTACCCCCTCTGACAACTCATTTTCCTTCAATCTGGCAAAGCCAATCAGTATAGTTGGCACCCGTTCCTCTTCCCGAATATAATAATCCGAAAGCGCATACACTTTTACCCCCTGTCTTCCCGCAAGCTGCACCAGCCTTTTTTCCACTCCTGCCGCATCCAAGGTTTTGTCCCCAAATTCCAACAATAAATGAAGCCCCGCACTCTCTCCCGTAATCCTCACCGGCAGCCCACTCTCCTTTAACTCCTGCAACAGAATATCATGCTTTGTTTTATATATTTTTCGCATCCGGTTCAGATGTCTCTCAAAATGTCCCTGAATAAAAAACTGGCTGATTACTCTCTGGTCAATCCTTGACACCGTTGAGAAATAAAAACCCGCTGTCCGATAATACTGTTCCATCAGACCTTCCGGCAAAACCATATAACTCATGCGGATTCCCGGCGCAATTGCCTTGGACAGTGTTCCCACATAGATTACCCTGCCAAAAGGGTCCTGACTCTGAAGCGCTGGTATTGGCTTCCCAAAATAACGGAATTCGCTGTCATAATCATCCTCTATAATATACCTGTCCTCTTTTTGAGATGCCCAGGACAAAAGCTTCTGCTTTCGGTTCACCGACATAACCGTTCCCAGAGGAAAATGGTGGGATGGTGTGACATATACAAGGTTGGCATTGCTTTTTTCCAGTATATCCACCCGGATTCCCTGTTCATCTAAAGAAACCGGCGTAATGGGATACCCTACACTGTTAAATATGGTATATGCCTGTTTATAGACCGGATTCTCCATGGCAATATACTGTTTCTCCGGCAAAATCCGGCTCAACAAAAGCAGCATATAATCGCTTCCTGCGCCGATAATAATCTGGGATGGCTTACATCGTACACCTCTGGACTGATGCAAATAATTTTGAACGGCTCTCCGAAGCTCAATATCCCCCTGATGCCTGCCGGACAAAAATAATTCCTTATTATCATCAATCAGACACTCTTTCATCAGCTTTCTCCACTTACTATAAGGAAAATAATCCATGTCCACACCACTCGGGGAAAAATCGACCCGATATTCCATCTTATCCTCTGCTCTGTCCATATATTCCGTTTCCGAAGCCTCCTCCAACCGGGAAGCATCCTGGACATGTATTCCTTCGAAATATAATGTATCCAGGGCACTGACAAAATAGCCTTTTTTGGGAATCGACTCGATATATCCCTCTGAAAGCAGCTGTCCATATGCCATATCAATCGTATTACGGCTCACCTCCAAATGAGCTGCCATTCCTCTGCCGGAGGGAAGCCTGGTGCCACAGGGAATATTGCCATTGACAATTTCTTCCCTGATATATTTGTATATTTGCTCGTAAATGGGTTCTTTGCTTTTGGTATCAATTGAAATTGTCAGCATAACTTCTCCTTTTATAAGTAATTGCAAAACTTGATTTTCTCTTTCTTCAGTTGTACAACATATACAATCCAACGCTGGCACGCTTGTGCTACTGTAACGTAAAGTCAAAAAAGTTTTGCAATTATCTATTCTCCTTTCAAAGAAAGAGGGGAAACGCACCAGCGTATTCCCCCTCTTATGACCTTTTTACATTATAACGATTAATTATTTGAAATCACACAAAAACCAAACCATCGTCATCCTCATCCTTACTGATTGACAACATTCCATCATCATTGGTGTTGGACATTAACAGCGTTAATCCAATGTGCTTATTCGCTTTATCGCCGGTTGCCACATAAATCTCACCGGACTCAACCAGAGTAAGAGCAATTTCTAACGCCTGTTCCTTAAACCGCATCAGTTCTCTTCTGTCAATGGAGCTTAATTTGAACAAATACTGGTTCTTGGAGCTAATCAACAAAATACTGTATTTGTTATTGCCGGCTTTTCGGGTCAGCATACCAGAGCCAACCATTCTGGAATTGGCAACAAGGATTTCTGAATTTTCCTCTCCTGCATATTCATTATAAATCAGATTAAATACCTTGTTGTATTGCTCTTCAGACTCCACCTTAATCGGCATTTCCGCCACCGCAAATTCCACAGCAGAATCTGCAAATCGAATTGTACCACCCTCATCATTGATAACTGCCGTACAGCTTCTCGGAACCTGTAACCGGAAAAATTTATTCTGAATTACCTTATTGGAATCACTCTCCACCGGATTCAGCAGTTCCTTAAACTTCTCCTCAATCAAATGCATTGCGCTTAAAGCATCCACATCTCCCTGCTTTACAATCTCCTTCAATCCCTCATATAAGTCAATGATTGACTGGTCTAATACATTTACAAGAGAAAGCACCTGTTTTACTGCCGGTATGGAACCCTTCTTTGCCACATCATAATATAGCTTTAATTTTTCCTCCGCAGATACGCCCTTTGAAATCTTATGCTCCACTACCTGATACAGATATTCTTTGCTGAAATCCTCATAACCAGCTTCATATGCCTGGTAGAAATAGTCAAGACTCTTTATTGGTCCGGAATATCCCTCTTCCTTCTCCCGTGCCTGACAATATGCACCATATTCATATGCAGCCTGAACACTGCCCAGCTGAATTGCCTTCACGAATGCCTGTTCAATCTCGCTATCGCTTGCCAGGTAGAATACCTGCTCCTTCTTGTTCATAGCAACCTTAAATGCAGTATCCGCAATTCCCTCATTTACTGCCCGTTCCCATTTCTCAATCGTTGACTGAAGCTCTTCCGGCTCACCCAGACTCTCTATATCTTTAATATACGGCTCTGCCTCAAAAATTCCATTTTCCAATGCCCGTTTCAGATACTCTAACGCTTTGACACCATTCCGCTTTCCATCGACTACACCATAGTAATAAAATCTTCCCAGATAGAACGGAACCCGCTTATGATTCAGGCGGTCTGCACTCTCGTACCATACCTTTGCTTCCACATAATCCTTCAACTGCTGGTCATAAATCGTACCAATTAAAAAGGCTAAATCCGGATCCCTATTCGCCTCAAATAACTGCTTTGCATAGCTTATGGTCTTTTTGATATCACGGTATGGGCTGTCTTCATCAAAATATAGTTCAATTAACAGATAACTTGCCTTTTCACTGCCATTCTGCAATGCAATGGTAGCATTACTCATGGCTTTATCATAGTCTTCCATATTATAATAATAAAGTGCCTCATTATAATACTGAATCTCTGTACGGTTCGCACTCTTATTGCTCAACAGTGTCGGAACGACAAATGCAAAGGAATTTGCCACCTCAAAAATAATCTCATTATACTGCTCCATAATATCCATGGTGGAACACACAAACCTGAGACATGCCCACCGGTTCTTCTGTTTAAACACGAAGGTTACAATTCCCTTGTCAATCTCTTTATGATAGAAACGAGCCGAAATACCATTCGCATATTCGGTAATGTATGGTGTGATATTTACATCACAGTCATAAGCCTCATTCATATAATAGAGATAATCATCAATCTTACGCTCAGAATCCTTAGGAACCGTTGTATAGGTAACATAAATGGCAAAATCCGTATAGGTATGGCTCGGCGCATAATACTCCTCATCCGTATCCACATCAATACTCCTCACCCAGTCCTTCGGCAGTTTATGGATATAACCCTCTACCTGGTCATGCACATAAGTATACTGGTACTGCAACTTTGTTGCATCCTGTGCCTTATAACGGAACTCAATGCCCTTTGCCTTACGCTTTTCTGAAATCTGGGAATAAATCTTATCCTTTTCCTCAAACTCAATACTATCCGCATGGGTTGCATTGTACTCAATCCGTTCAACTGCTGCCTTAGCCTTATCGTCGCCCTTATCTGCCAGCTTCTGATACCATGACTTCGCTTTCTCTATATCAACAGGAACAATAAAATCACTTTTCTGTCCATATTCATCAATCCGGTTCAGACCGTTCTCATATATATCACCTAGCCGCATATATGCCTGTGATACATTATAGGATGCAGCCTTTTCCAGATAAGTAATAGCCTTTGAAAAATTCTGGATATCCAGCATCAGCAGACCAAGCTTATAAAAAAGATTACCATCCTCCACAAGCTTTATGTAGCGCTCATAATACTTTGCCGCTAATTCCCTGTCAACATTTACCTTTATATTCTGATATTTTCCTGTCTCGTACACCTCTCCAAGAATCTTTAACGCTTCACACCCATACTGCTGATATTGTATCTCCATCATTCCAATATCTGCAATTTGGTTCAGTGCCTTAATGGCTTCCTCTGAAATCCCATGCTCAATAAGCTCTTTTGCCTTGTTATACTGTTTTTCAACATTATTTGTCTGTTCCACCTCATGCTTAGCTGCCTGCTTAACAAATGGAATCTTATTCAGAAAATTAGAAAAACGTCCCATTCCTCTCACCTTCTCTTTTCTATATTCTACAAAACGGCACCCCATCCAATGATTTAACCGGCAAATGAAACCGGACTCACCATACTGACCGAAACTACACACTAATTATAATAATTTTATCACAGTACACATCAAAGGGCAAGACAGGAAAGTCTCAAAAACTATACGAAAAAAAGAACGTCAAAAATGCTATTCTTTGACGTTCTTAACAAAATATTTATTCACTGGTGTAAAATCTATAAGAGACTATCTAAAATGTTACCGGTAGAATAGCTGCCTAATCTTCCTGCTGCAGTATAAGAATTACTGTCTCCCATGGAATTATTCACATTCATATAAATATTGCTGGCTGCTGACTGAACCCTTGCACCAAAAGAATCACTTCCATTGAACAGGGTCTTTATCTTATTCATATCTGCACTCTTAAAGGTCTCTCCATCTAATGTCAACGTGTTATCTGCACCTATCTTAATTCCGATGTCATTTAATAAAGAACCATTAGCAGCTGCAGAATTAATCATATGTAATGTCTGTCTTAACACTGCGTTATCCTTGCTGTCAGTTGAGTTCTTTACCAGATTATTATAGGAATCCACAAAACTGTTTACCGCCTTGTAAATCTTATCTGTATCATAACCTTTTGTGGTTGTACCATCTTCATCGTTCTTAATATCTACCTTCTTAAATATGGAATTCTTACCACTGGTTACCAGCGCACTGGCTGCCTTATACAGGTCATTTGCCTTACTCTTAAGCGATGTCTTCGTAGCAGTGGTATCTTTATCCTTTGTAGAAACACCATCTGCACTCTTCTCTGTTCCATATTTCTTATAATATGCCTTAAGCAACTTACTGTAAGAACCCTTTGTAATAGATGAATACTCTGCAAAATCAATTCCAAGTATATTCCCGGAAACGGTATTACTGGTATTCACATTTCCAAATAAATAAGAGTTACTATTGTAACTTCCCCAAATACTATTAATTCCTGCCATACTCAACACTCCTTTGAAATCTTTGCGAACCTCCATGTTCTATTGTTTCATACTTCAGTTTTATTCTAACACATGGCAATTCATTTGAAAAGTCCAAAAGCATAAAAATACTATTTTGCATCCTGAAGATACTCTGCCAGGGTCTCAACTGCCTTTGCTTCATCTGCACCCTCTGCAGAAATGGTAATTTCTTCATCCTGACTCAGTCCAAGGCTCATCATACCCATAATGCTTTTTGCATTAATTTTTTTTTCATCCGCCTGAATGTACACCTTGCTTTCAAACTGGCTCGCCTTCTGTACAAGGACTGCCACCGGCCTCGCCTCTGCATCCTCCGCTAAATTCACCTTTATTGTCGCACTAATCATTTCTCTCTTTTCCTCCTTAAATCTGGTCATCTTCTCGCAAACTTTTTGCAATACTGCTTATCTTTCTTAATCTATGATTCACACCGGATTTTGATACCGGTGGATTCAACATTTCTCCAAGCTCGGACAGATTGGCATCCGGCTCCTCCAGCCGAAGCTCTGCCAGCTGCCGCAGCGAAGCCTTCAAATATTTAAGACCTTTTGTCTTTTCAATATACTCAATATCCTCAATCTGCCTCCTGGCAGCGTTTACTGTCTTCTTTATATTGGCGGTCTCACAGTTAACCCTGCGGTTTATATCATTCCGCATATCCTTGATAATCCTGACATTTTCCATGTCCATAAGGCTCACATACGCCTCACAGATATTCAGAATATCCACTATCATAGAGCCTTCCTTCAGATAGACCACATAATATTTCTTGCGTTTCACTATCTTGGCATCTAAAGTAAAGCTGTTAATTATCTCCCGAACCACCTCTGCCATCTCCCGGTTGCGCACCACAATCTCAAAATGATATGCCTTGCTGGGGTCATTGACAGAACCCGCCGCCAGAAACATTCCCCTGATAAATGCCTTCTTACAACATTCCTTCTGTACAACCTGTTTCGGAAAATGGCAATTTTGTAAAGAAACACCTCTTAAAGACACATAGGTGATATAATCTTCCTCTATTTCTGAAAGCTCCTCCTCGTCCAGCCAGTCCTCTTCTAAATAATCCACATAATCCGACAGCTTAATGGTCTGCAGCAATCGGTCTGCCATCTCCTGGTCCCCTATTTCAATATATTTTGAGTTCCTGTTATAAAGTACTTGTTTCTCAAACAATATGTCGATGAGCCGGCAGAGCTTATCTCCAATCATGGCATTCTCCGGCCTCAAAATGAGCTTTATCCGGTTGTCATTCAGTTCAACCTCCCCTGTGGCAAGCACCAGTGCCAGCAGCTCCGCAATCTGACAATGTCTGCTGCGGCTTGCATGTCCGCCAATCTCTTTTTTTACCTTTGTTGAAAACGACATAACCACTAACCCTTTCTAACGGCATCCTTTTCAATATCCCTATGGTAAATCCTTACGCTGTACGGCAATGTCTCCATTTCCTTATATATACCATTAGCCAATGTAACCGAACGATGTTTTCCTCCTGTACAGCCAATTCCAATTACAAGACCATTTTTTCCCTCTTTAATATAGTTGGGAATCAGAAATTCCAGCAAATCAACAATTTTGTTCATAAACTCCTTTGCCTCATCATACTGCATCACAAAATCCTGGATTGCCTCATCATTACCGGTAAGAGGACGAAGCTCCAGATTATAATAAGGGTTTGGCAGGAATCTGACATCAAATACCAAATCCGCATCCCTTGGAATGCCATATTTGAAGCCAAAGGACACTATACTCACGATAAAATTATTATACTCTGCATTTTCTATAAATATCTTATCCAGCTCTGCCTTTAATTCCCGGGTGAGAAGACTTGTGGTATCAATAATGTAATCTGCCTCTTTCCTCAAAAAGGCAATCCGGTTCCGCTCCAGCTTAATCCCGTCCTCCACCCTTCCGTTTCTCGCCAGGGGATGATTTCTTCTAGTCTCCTTATAGCGCTTAATCAGCACATCATCATTGGAATCTAAAAATAATATCTCGTAATTATACTTGGATTCCTTTAATGCTCTTAAGCATTCCGAAAGCTGCTCTAAATATACCCCGCTTCGGATATCCACGCCAATCGCCACATTATTGATGTCATTGTCACTGGCATAGGCAATCTCTGCAAACCGCATAATCAACTGAATCGGAAGATTATCCACACAAAAATACCCAATATCCTCTAATGTCCTTAATGTTGTACTTTTACCGGCACCGCTCATACCGGTCACAATCACAAACCGCATACCCTGCCTTCATTCTCCTTCTATCTGCCCGTCAGCTTAATCTCAGGCTCCAGCTCCACCTGAAACCTGTCGTATACCTTTTCCCTGACATCCTGAATCAGCTGTAAAACATCCGCTGCCGTTGCACCGCCCTTATTAATGACAAACCCACAATGTTTTTCGGAAACCTGTGCGCCTCCTACACTGTAGCCCTGAAGTCCTGCATCCATAATCAGCTTCCCTGCAAAATACCCCTCCGGCCGCTTAAATGTAGAGCCTGCACTCGGAAACTCCAAAGGCTGTTTTGTCCGTCTGGCAACTGCCAGCTCTTCCATTCTCGCTGCAATCGCTTCCCTGTCGCCCTGCTGTAATGCAAGAACTGCACCCAGTACAATATAGCCCTTTTCTTCCACAATGCTATGGCGGTATCCAAATTCCATTTCTTCTCCGGTCTTCTCCAGCAGATTACCATCTGAATCCATCAGCTGAACCCTTTCCACAATATCCTTCATCTCTCCGCCATAAGCCCCGGCATTCATCATAATTGCACCGCCAAGAGTCCCCGGTATCCCTGCAGCAAACTCAAATCCTGTAAGCCCGGCATCCCGCACTGCATTTCCCAGCATATGAAGCATGACCCCTGCCTGTGCCTTCACTATGGTTCCATCTATTGTAAAATCCGAAAAATTCCGGTAAAGCTGGATGACAACCCCATCCATCCCCTCATCACTGACCAGCAGATTGCTTCCATGTCCCAGCATAAAAAACGGAACCTTATACGCATTACAGGAAAGTACCACCTGCCCCAGCTCCTCTGCAGTCTGCGGTGTCACAAACACCTGCGCCGGTCCGCCAATACGGAATGTAGTATGTCTGGACATGGGTTCATCCATTCTCACATTCTGCTCTCCGACTATTTTATACAATTCATTCATTAAATTCTGATTCATTCTTCTACAACCATTCATCACTTTTTATTTATACTTCAGAATCTGAAATTATATTTTATTCTCCTACACTGCCCCATTTTCTCTCATTATATTCTATCCCTTCGTGTAAAATCAATGTAAGAAGTCACGAAAAAAAAGGGGAGAAACTCTCCCCTTTCGTCTTTTTTACTAATAAATATGTTTTATTTTGTTAAAATAGCCTCTGCACAGCCATAGATACCTGCATCATTTCCCAGGGTTGCAAGAACAAATTTCGTATTCTTGCATGCGTGGAATACATACTGCTGGTAATATTTCGCTGTGGTATTAAGCAATATATCTCCTGCTCTGGATACTCCGCCCCCGATTACAAATGCCTCCGGGTCACATACACAGGCAACCGTTGCCAGCGCTTTACCCAATGTCTTACCGTGAGCCTCTACCAGTTCAAGGGCTAAATCATCCCCCTCCTTAGCTGCATCAAAAATCTCCTTTGCGGATATATATTGTACACTCCGAAGCTTTGATGGACGATCCGTATTATTCAGCACCCGCTCTGCCATTCTAGTGATTCCGGTTGCCGATGTATACTGCTCTAAGCATCCCTTTTTACCACAGCCGCAAACCTCGGTCTCGTCATCATTTACACAGATATGCCCAATCTCTCCGCCGGCACCATTTGTTCCATACAGCATCTTGCCGTTGATAATAATACCTCCACCAACACCGGTTCCCAGTGTTACCATAACGATGGAGGAAAAACCTTTTCCTCCCCCCTGCCACATCTCGCCAAGGGATGCCATATTCGCATCATTTCCAACCTTTGCAGGAAGACCAAGAAGCTTCTCTACCTCTTCCTCCACGTTAAATACTCCCCAGCCAAGGTTTACGCAGCGAAGCACTGTACCGTCATCCTTCACCGGTCCAGGCACGCCAATTCCAACGCCGGTTACTTCTTCCTTATCAATGGAACGCTCTGCAAGCTTTGCCTCAATGGATGCTGCCACATCCGGCAAAATGAACCGTCCCCCTTCATCCTTACGGGTTGGAATCTCCCATTTATCCAGTAACTCTCCCTCTACCGTGAAAAAGCCAAGCTTTACTGTGGTTCCTCCAATATCCACTCCAAATACATATTTCTCCATAGTGCTATATCCTCCTTACTATTCCTGTTACTGCAGGATTATATACTGTATTGTATTTTAAATGTCACTTCTTTTTATTCATATTACTGGTAACCCTGTTATAGAGCTCCTGTGCCGCATTATATCCCATTTCCTTTTGTCTGTGGTTAACTGCGGCTGACTCTACAATAATGGCGATATTACGTCCCGGGCGGATTGGAATATTGTGAGACACCACTTTGTTACCAAGGATTTCTGTATACTGGTCTTCCAATCCCATCCGGTCATAGTTGTTATCCTTGTCCCATTCCTCCAGATTGATTACCAAATCAATCCCCTGGGTCATCTTAACACACTCAAAACCAAACAGCGCCTTCACATCTATAATTCCGATTCCCCGAAGCTCAATAAAATGGCGGGTGATATCCGGAGAGGAACCAACCAGGGTATCATCCGATACCTTCTTAATCTCCACCACATCATCCGACACAAGGCGATGCCCACGCTTAATCAACTCCAGAGCAGCCTCTGATTTGCCAATTCCGCTTTCTCCTTTAATCAGAACACCGACACCGTATACGTCAACCAAAACCGCATGAATGGAGATGCGTGGTGCCAGCTCCACATGAAGCCAGCGGACGGTTTCATGTACAAAGGCGGAGGTGGTGGCATTTGAGGTCAGAACCGGAACGCCATATTTTCTTCCCGCCTCAATAACAAAATCCTGTGGCTGAAGTCCCCTGCAGAATACCAAACAGGGAATCTTATGCTGGAATAATTTATCAAAAATCAATGCACTTTCATCCCTGTCATGGATACTGCTGATATATGCATGCTCCACATTACCGCAAATCTGAATGCGATTTGCATCAAAATGCTCAAAAAAACCGGAAAGCTGTACTGCCGGCCGGTTTATATCCGGGTCGGTAATCAAAATCTCATCTGTATTGATTTCCGGAATATGATTGGTCAGGCTCAGCTTATCAATCAACTGTGTCAGTGTTATGGAATACATTGGATACCTCCTCATCTCACAAAAAACTATATCCATTGTATCATACTATGCCCGGAAACTCTAGGAGATTTTCATTCTTCCTCATGAAAAAAACGGTAAATTTCTTCCGCCACATGGGGAGGTATCTGTTTTACCTCTGAAAGCTCCTCCACCGTAGCATTTTTTATCTTTTCAATCTCTTTAAAATGCTGCATCAGGGCTTTCCGTCTGGCAGGCCCCACACCGTCAATATCATCCAGAATACTGCGCACCTGTTCCTTTCCCCGCAGCAGCTTATGATAGGTAATGGCAAAACGGTGCGCCTCATCCTGCAGCCTCGTAATCATTCCAAAAACCTCACTGTTCCGAGGAAAGGATATCTCCTCATTATTATAATAAAGCCCTCTTGTGCGGTGATTGTCATCCTTTACCATACCGCAGACCGGAATATGGATATCCAGCCCCTCTAACACCTTCAAAGCCACATTGACCTGTCCCTTACCGCCATCCATCATAATCACATCCGGATAGACATCAAAACGCTCATCCGTAAAGCGTCTCGTCAAAACCTCTTCCATGCTCTTATAGTCATCCGGCCCGGAAACGGTACGAAGCTTAAATTTCCGATATGCATTTTTTCTCGCCCTGCCCTTTTCAAATACTACCATGGACGCCACGGACTGGTAACCGCTCGTGTTGGATATATCAAATGCCTCCAGACGGTCCGCACAAGACAGTCCCAGCATTTTCGCAAGCTCATTTGCGGCACCAACCGTGCGCGCCTCTTCCCGCCTAAGCTTCTCCAAATCCCTGGACAACACTACCTTGGCATTTTCTCTGGCAAGGTCAATCAATTTGGACTTTTCCCCTTTTACCGGAGTAATGATATGCACTCTGCCTCCCCGGCGCTCTCCAAGCCACTGCTCTAACAGTTTCTGCTCCTCCACTGCAAATTCCGTCAGTAATTCATTGGGTACAAAAGGTGTTCCGTTATAATACTGCTTAATAAAGGTCTCCATTATCTGGGAACCGCTGTCCTGCCCAGACTGCTCAATGTGAAAGTGTTCTCTTCCAAGAAGCTTCCCGTCCCTGACAAAAAAAACGGATACTACTGTTTCCTCCTCTTTTCTTGCCATGGCAATGACATCCCGGTCAACCCCACCGGTTTTCACCACCCGCTGGGAGCCTGTCACATGCTCCACGCTGGCAATCAAGTCCCGGTATTCTGCCGCCTCTTCAAATGCATATTCTGCGGCCTTTTCCTTCATTTTATGTTCTAACTGTGCTAATACCTTTTTATAATCTCCATTCAGAAAAGCAAGCAAGCGGTTAATCCGCTCCCCATACTCTTCCTTTGAAATATATCCCTGGCAGGGTCCGGCACACTGCTTCATCTGATAATAGAGGCAGGGTCTGCCCACACCGATTTCTTTTGGCAATGACTTACTACAAGTACGAATACCGTATAGTTTCTGTACTAACTCAATGGTATCCTTCACTGCTGTAGCACTGGTATATGGTCCAAAATATTTTGCTCCATCCCGCCGCATCTGTCGCGCAAAAAGAACCCTCGGAAAATCCTCCTGTACTGTTACCTTCATAAACGGGTAGCTCTTGTCATCCTTGAGCATGGTGTTATACTTCGGACGGTGTTCCTTAATCAGGTTATTTTCCAGTACTAGTGCCTCCAATTCCGAATCTGTCACGATATACTCAAAATAATCTATGAGAGTAATCATTTTCTCAATCTTTGGTCCACGGTTGTTTATTTTCCGGAAATACGAACTAACCCGCCGTTTTAAATTGATTGCCTTGCCGACATAAATAATTTCATCATTGTCTGCATGCATCAAGTAAACGCCGGGCTGGTCCGGGAGTTTCTTCAATTCTTCCTTTAAGTCGAATCCTTCTTTCATACATCTTCCTCAGTCCATCACTAAAATATAAAAGTGATTCAGACGAATTCTTCTCCCTCTGTAGCTGCCTTCAGAGCCGTACCTGTCATTTCCTCAAATATCTTCATAAACTCTTTACCCGTAATAGTTTCCTTTTCAATCAGATGCTGTGCAAGAGCATCCAGCAGGGATACGTTTTCTATCAGAAGATTATAGGCTTTTTCATAAGCAGCTTTTATTACCTTGCGAATCTCGTCATCAATTTTGGTTGCCGTATCCTCCGAACAGTTCATTACCGCCCTGCCGTCCAGATAACGGTTCTGCACAGATTCCAGTGCCACCATACCAAATTCATCCGACATACCATACATCGTAATCATGCTCCGCGCCATTTTTGTCGCCTGCTCTATATCGTTTGAGGCTCCGGTTGTAACAGATGGAAATTTAATAGCCTCTGCTGCACGTCCGGCAAGAAAGGTAACAATATCTTCTTCCATCTCCGCCTTGGTATTTAAATATTTTTCTTCCTCCGGCACCTGCATAACGTAACCCAAGGAGCCCATGGTTCTTGGAATAATCGTAATCTTCTGAACCGGCTCCGTATGCTTTTGCAACGCAATACACAGAGCATGACCGGTCTCATGGTACGCAACAATTTCTTTTTCCTTTTTGCTGAGGATTCTGTCCTTTTTCTCCTTACCCGCAAAGACCACCTCAATGGACTCGAACAGGTCAGCCTGACTGACAAATTCCCGCCCAGCTTTCACTGCTGCCAATGCCGCTTCATTAATAATGTTGGCAAGATCTGCCCCCACAGCTCCGGAGGTTGCAAGAGCAAGCTCCTTAAAATCAACTGTTTCATCCATCTTAACATTCTTTGCATGTACCTTTAAGGTTTCGATACGCCCCTTCAAGTCCGGTTTTTCCACTATAACACGCCGGTCAAAGCGTCCCGGGCGAAGCAATGCCTTATCCAAAACCTCCGGACGGTTTGTAGCCGCCAGAATAACAATACCCTTAGAAGTATCAAAGCCATCCATTTCCGAAAGAAGCTGGTTTAAGGTCTGTTCCCTCTCGGAGTCACCGCCGCCATATTTGCTGTCACGGCTCCTGCCAATGGCATCAATCTCATCAATAAATATAATACAAGGTGCCACAGAATTTGCCTGCTTAAACAAATCCCTAACCCGTGATGCACCAACACCTACATATAACTCTACGAAATCCGAACCGGAAAGGGAGAAAAATGGCACATTTGCCTCTCCTGCCACCGCCTTGGCAAGCAGTGTCTTACCGGTTCCGGGAGGTCCTACCAGCAGGGCACCCTTCGGAAGCTTTGCACCGATTTCCAGATACCGTTTGGGATTATGCAAAAAATCTACCATTTCCTTCAGAGATTCCTTGGACTCCTCCTGTCCCGCCACATCTGCAAAAGTTATACCTGTTTCTCTTTCCATATACATTTTTGCATTGCTTTTCCCAACGCCCATCATTCCGCCACTCTTGCTCATGGAGCGCATAAACAGCCATATTATTAAATAAAATACACCAAACATCAATACCCACGACAATACATTGCCTATCATCGCAGAACCACTCTCATCCACCGCAGTGTAATCCAGCTCACCTTTTTCCTTCGCCGCCTCCAAACGGTCTACCAAATCAATATCTGAAATCCGGATTGCAACATAACTTTTCTTTTTACCGGATTTTGCCTTTTCCTTCGGTATCACCTCAACGGTAGAGCTGTAAATCTTAACGGACTCTACTTTACCCTCATCCAGCATGGTTAAAAATTCACTATAGGAAATCTCCTCCTGCTGGCTGGTCTGATAACTGCTATAGGCATAGAAAAACAGCAATGTCAGTCCAATGGACACAATCAGCATAAACAAAAAGCTTCTGTTAGGCGACTTTTTGCCATTATTGTTCGGATTATTCTCATTATTCTGATTTTTATTTTCTTCCAACTTTTTATCCTCCTGTTATTTTAACAGTATCTATTATAAGAGGAATTTCTAAAATACGCAATTGCATTTTCATGTAGATTTTGTGAAGCAGCAGGAAATATTTCCCTGCAAAAAGCTTATTCAGACTTTATACACTTTATCATTTCCTTTTATTCCGGAAATATTTCATCTTCCCTGATTAAATAAAGAAAGAAAAAATAAGAGATTTATCAATTGACTAACCCTCTTATTTCATATAAAATAAAGTCTATGTATGTCAATGTACACGAATATTTGTATAAAAGAAAACAAACATTATAATGAAAACCAAATTAGCACGGAGGAGAAATATATGGCAGTCAAATATGTATTTGTCACAGGTGGTGTTGTTTCCGGACTGGGAAAGGGAATAACCGCCGCATCTTTGGGGAGACTTCTGAAAGCCAGAGGCTATAAGGTAACCTGCCAGAAGTTTGACCCTTATATCAATATCGACCCAGGCACCATGAACCCAATCCAGCACGGCGAAGTATTCGTTACGGATGACGGTGCTGAGACCGACCTGGACTTAGGACACTATGAACGGTTCATTGATGAAAATCTAAATAAAAAATCCAATGTCACCACTGGTAAAGTATATTGGAGTATTTTGCAAAAGGAACGCCGCGGCGATTTTGGCGGCCATACCGTTCAGGTTATTCCTCATATTACCAACGAGATACAAAGCCGTTTTTACCGCAATTTAGACGCTTCCGAAACGGAATTTGCCATTATTGAGGTGGGCGGTACTGTGGGTGATATTGAGAGCCAGCCATTCTTGGAGGCAATCCGCCAGTTCCAGCACACAGTTGGACACGAAAACTGCATTATGATACATGTAACACTCATTCCTTATTTAAAGGCTTCTGGTGAGATGAAAACCAAGCCGACCCAGGCCAGCGTTAAAAATCTTCAGTCCCTTGGTATTCAGCCGGATATCTTAGTCTGCCGTTCCGACTATCCTTTAGAAGATGGCATGAAGGACAAAATTGCTTTATTCTGTAATGTGCCTAGCGAGAATGTTATCCAGAACCTGGATGTGGATGTCTTATATGAAGTACCACTTGCCATGGAAAAGGAAAAGCTGGCAAATGTGGTATGCAAATGTCTCCATGTAGACTGCCCAGAACCGGACCTCGATGAATGGATTGCCATGATTGACCGCTGGAAAAATCCAGTAAAAAAAGTGAAAATTGCCCTGGTTGGCAAGTATGTATCCCTTCATGATGCCTATATCTCCGTTGTAGAAGCGTTAAAGCACAGTTCCTTTGCCTGCAACTCTGATTTGGAAATCATGTGGATGGATTCTGAATTATTAAATGATGCTAATGTTGCAGAAGAATTAAAGGAAGCAGACGGCATCATTGTTCCTGGCGGCTTTGGTGACCGCGGTATTGAGGGAATGATTAGCGCCATTCAATATGCCAGAGAAAACAATATCCCATATCTTGGACTTTGCCTCGGCATGCAGCTTACCATTGTGGAATTTGCAAGACATGTACTGGGATACCACGATGCAAACTCCAGCGAATTCAATCCAAGCAGCGTACACCAGGTTATCCATATCATGCCGGACCAGGATGGTGTTACCGACCTTGGCGGAACCTTAAGGCTTGGCGCATATCCTTGTGTATTAAAAGAGTCTTCTAAATCCTATGCATTATATGGACAGAAGGAAATTACAGAACGCCACCGCCACCGTTACGAGGTTAACAATGACTACCGGGAAGCCCTGGTAGCCGGCGGAATGGATTTAGTGGGCCAGTCCCCAGACGGACATATTGTGGAAATGATTGAAATCCCAGAACACCCTTGGTTTGTGGGAACACAGGCACATCCGGAATTCAAATCCCGTCCAAACAAGCCGCATCCACTGTTTAAAGGCTTCGTAACTGCCGCATTAGAGCATCAGGAAAAGAAATAAACCAAAATGATACGATAAATACTTCGTGTTAATAGGGTATTAAAGAGATATCAAAAACGGGGCTGTCGCACTAATTGCGACGGCCCCATCCTTTTATTATGCGCTCAGTCCCACTTCTCAACTATCCTAATCAGACTCTAATCCGTTTCACCTTCGACCATTTGCCATATACATTTGCATTCGTGGAATCTTTTTTTATAGGCTCTTACATGGACATAGTATAGTTATTAAAAGTTCTGAATAAAAAACTGCTCCAACTTGTCAAACGGAATAATATCTGTTTTGTCATATAAATCCGTGTGAACGGCTCCGGGGATAATCAGCAGTTCTTTATTGTCTGCATACTTGCTGTCCTTTGTCATGTTTGCAAAAGCGTCACGGCTGAAATAGCAGGAGTGCGCCTTTTCACCGTGTACCAACAGGACGGCGGAACGAATTTCATTTGAATACTGCAAAATCGGCATATTCAAGAAAGACAAAGACGAAGTGATATTCCAGCCACCGTTGGAATTCAGGCTTCTTTCGTGATAACCACGCTTTGTTTTATAATAGTCGTAGTAATCCTTAACAAAAAACGGTGCATCATCAGGCAAAGGATCGACAACACCGCCTGCAAGCGCATAAGAGCCGTTTTGGAAATCAATTATCCGCTGTGCGTTCATCGCCTTTCTTTTTTCAAAACGAGCCTGCTCGCTGTCCTCGCTGTCAAAGTAACCGTTAGCAGTGCAACGGGACAAATCATACATGGTGGAGGCTACCGTTGCCTTGATTCTTGTGTCCTGTGCGGCGGCATTGAGCGCTAATCCACCCCAACCGCAGATACCAATAATGCCTATTCTTTCGGAATCAACATTTTCCTGAACGGAAAGGAAATCTACTGCTGCACAAAAATCCTCGGTGTTGATGTCGGGCGAAGCGACATATCGTGGACTACCGTCACTCTCACCAGTAAAGGACGGATCAAAAGCAATTGTCACAAAGCCTCTTTCTGCCATAGTCTGTGCATACAGTCCGGATGACTGTTCCTTAACTGCGCC
>ULOF01051338.1_pt1 | contig 37644 bp, 27 predicted proteins | sample 1952371 | NCBI WGS metagenome assembly ULOF01 (sample SAMEA4835597, study PRJEB28245) | human gut metagenome | biome: gut microbiome; material: fecal sample | place: Denmark | collected 2008 | reverse complement strand
TAAATTTTTACATTAATAAAAGGCGGATAATCAGATCTTTTTTTTGAATATGCAAAAAGTTTTTCATGCTTTTTAATATTACTTAGTATTATATTATTTTCTTTTAACTTGGATTTTAAAATTTTTTTATATGGCATACCATTATCTATAAGTTCAATTAGTTCATCAGATTTTAAATTGTTTAATTTAATTTTATTTATACAAGCTAGCAGCGACCTTAAATCACTTTCTTTAAAAATATATCTCTTCTCATAAGATAAAATTATGTTATATTTAGTATACACATCACGAATTTCATCCGCAAAATGATTATTTACATATAATACGTTTATTATTCTACTAATTACATACATTATCCAAGACAAATTTATATTCACGTCATAAACATTTTTATTATAGAAATCGATACCATATAAAATTTGGAGCTTTTTCATCATATTTTTATTTAATACTTGTTGTGATTGTGTTTTTTTACTATGTGGTAAACAGTATGATATATTGGGATAATTTTTTAGACTAGTGTCTTTTACATTATAATTAAAAATTGGTTGATTATGAGCTAACAAATTTCTAAACGAACCAATGTATCTTAAAACTATAGAAAATATATAAATCTCATCTAATATTTGATTATCAGTTTTATTATTAAGATTTGAAAAAGTAAACTCTTTTACGCATTGTTTGAGAATTCTATTTTTTAAATCTACATTCAAATTATTTATTGTATTGATTGTTTGATTTAGTGACATTTCATTAATCAATATCCAATAAGGAATAATTATACTTTGCTCAGTTTTTCTCTTAATTGGATTTGATTTATCATTTTCGTGTATTGACAATACCTTTTTAATAGAATCTAATGGCTTATTTATATTATTATCAAACAAATTATAATTATTTATATCAGCCAAGTAATTAGAATCTGCTTCCATATCATTTAAAATAGTTATAAAAATGCGTTTTATATTTTCTTCAATTAAAAGAGTATATTTCAACAAAATGCTTCTCAGGTCGTGTTCAAATAATTGCATTCTTACAAAATCACCATAATATGTATTTTTTCCATATATATGATGAATATAATCAAGTTTTTCTATAGAACCAATTTTATCTTGTAACGAAGAATTTTGCAAATTTTTATCATATTTTATTAATATTTTTTCACAGATTTTTGCTTTTAAGTCGATTCCAACAATTGGTTTTCTAATGTCATAGTTCTTATAATATCTATCAATATCAATTGATTTATCAACATTTTCCATAATATCTCCAATTGTTTCAACTGAAGAAACAAAAAGACTTTTATACGCATTAACAATTTGAAAATAATCATTTTTTCTAAATAATTCTCTTTCACCTTTTCTAAAATTAATTCCTTTAAATTCCAAATTTTGTATTAATTTTTTTGTTGTATTTGTTTTCATGTTATCACCTACTAAATTATAAAATAACCTCTTATATTTATTTATAAAATAATGTAAAAATAAGTATTCAATAATATATTTAATATCATTTTAATTATATATAATCACGAATATCTGTTTCCATATTCCTAAATTGCTCTTCTACTGTCCCATAAAATAAGGCAAATTCTTTTATTTTATCTTTGAAATATAGTCTTTTTTCTTTACATCTGCGACAATTATTTGTACTGACAACATAATTAACTGTTTTAAATCATTGATGTCTATATCTTCATGCTTTGATTGATAGTGTGCAAAATCATTTCCTATCCAATTTGTTCTAACTAATAATTCTTTTGATTCATTATCAGGAAAATAGTCTTCTATACATTTTGATAAACTCTTTTCTTTAATTTCAGCAACTTGCTCTGGATTATATTTAATAGCGTAGTCTTTTATTAAAAACTCAAAAGCGCGTCTATATGCAATACCAAGTATATGTGTACATCCAGCTTGCTCAGCAAAGTATGCATCGTTATAATTATCTAAAAAGTTTTAACTAACATCTTTTAGACACTCATCAAATTTTTCTTCAGTTTTGTGTCCACCAATAATCTCATAATAATATAAAGGGGCTAAATTATTTCCTAATGTAATTGGATACATGGCAAAGAAAATTTGTTCACAACAAGGACATTGGTATGTAACTACAATATTATTTTGATCATAATATTTATACGCAAATTTATTTATAATAATTGGATCAATACCTTTATCACAATAAGCACAAGTATTAGGTTTAATTATGCTAACTTGACACCCCTTAATTTTAATTTGTTTTTCTAGCATTAAATCTTCTCTCCTTTATGGATTCGTTTTAAATTAATATTTATTTCATAAAAATGTAGAAAAAAAGCTCCCCCTATTATTTCATAGAGAGGCTTTAATTATATTTTTTTATTTAGAGTGTTCCCCCACTACAAGCTTAATAAATATTTACTTATATTCATATTTTACCATAATATGACAATTATTGCAAGGATTTAATGAATTTTTTACTTCATATACACTAGGCTTTGCATAACATAGCAACGTTACAATCAATTGATTTTAATATTATTCAATTAATTATTTCAATTTATAATAACCACTAAATTGAATATTTATTTCTTTTCAAATTTTCTAAATTGTACAAAGTTACTTGAAAATTTTTTTATAGCAACCTGGTTCTTCAAATTTTATCAATCCTTTATCTCTTAATTGTTGAAGAATTTGCCTAATTTTGGCTTTAATATTATTATTTTGAGGATGAAGTTGTTGTAATTTTTCTTCATATTTATAGATGTCTTGAATATTAAATTTTTCCTGAAGCTTATTATCGATTATTTCATAAATATCTTTTTGCCACGATTGTAAAGAAATTGACGTGTTTTTAACTTGTGATTCAATTCGATCATCTCCATCTTCATCAACTAAAATTTTATATTCTTTATCCTTATAAAATTCAATTTGATTTTTAATAAAATCAATAGAATCTTTATCCATTTCACCAGACAATTCATCATCAATTAAACATTGTAAATCATCTTCAATATAAAACATAGTGTCCATATCATCAACTAAAACACCATATTCATAGTTTTTGACTAATCCATTAAAAGTCAAGTTGGCAGAAGTTATAACTGCCTTTGTAGAATCAAAAGAATATATTTTAGCATGTAAATGTTGATGATTGTAAACTTTTATATTGTTTGCTAATAGCAACTCAATTGCCTCTACATCAGATGCCCTTCTAACAAAACTCGCAATGTTTGATGAAGTAATTACGGTTATATTTGTATTATCTTTCTTGTTATGAAGAATTTTTTTAATTATATCTTTTTTTATGAATGGCGAACATAATATCACTTTGTCATTTGTTTCATTCAATAAATTCATAAAAATTGGTTCTATTGGATTTTTTAGTAATTGCAACATTTATAATCGCATAATATAAGCAAAAAATTATTGTTTATATTTTTGTTCCTTTCTTTATATTTAATGTTGGTATATTTTATAGTAGTAAACTTGCAACTAATTATGTCCTTTATATTTCAAAATAAATAATAATTCATGATGTTATCACTATTGTGGTGACAATAACGCATTAGATTCGCAACAAGTGTTTTTTAATTAAGCTCCTTTAGCACTGTACATTCTAAGATTGCTCCCAGAGATGATAATACATATCAATTAAATCTACTTCTACTTGTTATCTTGATTTATTTTAGTTTTACTTTAATACATCTTCAATAGCCGAAATAATTCTATTCTTCTCATTACTCTCATTTGTTTTTAATCTCAAAATTGGAATTCCTACTTTTTCAAGAATAGAATTTTTCTTTATATCTCTTTCCATTTGTTTATCTTTTTGCTCATGAAAAAATACACCATCTACCTCAATTGCTAGAATAGGTTTCCTACTCATTTTGTTAAATATTATAAAATCAACATGTGAGTTTGGATTAACATAAAATTTAAATTCATCAGCAGTTAAAACATTATTACCATTTTTTATAAAATCTCTTAATGATACATGCATAGCAAAATCTAAATTTTTATATTTATTATTATTTAAAATTTGTTTTAACAATTGTTTTGTTATATTCTCCGTGTCAAAATCCTTAGATGGATGCTTTTGCCTAAATTTATTTAATTGTTTTTCATAATCCTTGTATAAAATATCATAAATAGATTTGACATTGCCTTCTTCGATTATACCAAAGTCTTGATTATAAGAAATATAATTAATCAAATCAGAAAGAACTCCAACTTTTGAATTAGCCACTTTTTCTGATGTTATTAAAATAAATTTATCTATTGCCCGTGATACAGCTACATTTATTAAATTATCGTTTTCTACAAAATCGTTTGCATCGTTTATAACAGTTGAAAAAATAATTGTTTTTTTCTCTCTACCTTGAAATTTATGAATTGTATTTGAATCTACCTTATCTCCAAATTTATCTTGGATTAACTTGGCTTGAAATCTATATGGAGTAATTATACCTACATCTTCCATATTTTCAGATTGCAACAACTTTTCTATTTCATCGATTTCTCTTTGATTGTACAATCCTGTACCAGCAGGATTTTTTCTAGCATGATTACCCGTTACTGTTTTAATAACTCTCATACTAATTACATTATTCTTTGGCTTTGTGTAAACTATTAATTCGTTATTGTAAAACTCTTTGTTGCAAAAATTTATTATTTCTGGTGCACATCTATAATGTTCTCTTAACATTTGTTTAGGAACATTTTCACCATATAATGATAGCAAACTGCTCATTATGCTATTGCCATAATAGCTGTAAGCTTTTGGAATATTAAATGTTTGCAAAAGAATTTTGTTTCTTTCTTTAAATGTTGAACTGTCAATTTGAGGAAGTTGCTTTATGTCACCAACAACAATCAAGTTTTTAGCAACTCTCATAGATAATATAGCACTAGCCATGTTAACTTGTGATGATTCATCAATTATTAAATAGTCAAACAAATAATTTTTTTGAGAACATTTTGCTAGAGCATATGTTGAACTTAATATAACAGGATATTCTTTAGTAAAATCAGAAAAGATTCTCTTGTAATTGTCTCTATTATAATTATTTCGACGTTTAGTTGAATACATTTCAGCAAGTTTATTTTTAAAATAGCTATTAGATAATTTTTGAAATTCATTTAACTTTTCATCGAGTGATTGATCTTTCATATATTTTTCGATTTCTTTAATTTTATTGAGTATTTGAGATTTTTTTGCCAAATAATAGAAATATTGTAATACTACTATTACATTTTTGTCAGTCTGTTTAAAAAATTTATTACTTATTTTAAGCCTTCTTCGCATAATAAATTTATCAAAAAAACCGATTTTTTCTTTTTCTTTAAGTTTAACTATAGTATCTTGAATATAATTTGGTGAAACATTTGCGAACTTAAATTCAAATTCCGTAAAATTTATCGTCATATTATCAGCCAAAAAGTGTTTATATTCTAGATTAAGTGCATCGTACGACGCTAAAAGTTCTTTCTTCTTATTTTCTTTTTCAAAATACAGTGGCAGTTTGAGACTTAGGTCATTGAGCCTATTCACGTCAACCTTTACACTTTTTAACTCTGGTATAGTTGGTTCATATTCATCAAAAAAGCTGTCAACATTCTCCGCATTACCTAGTGGTGCACAAATAAAAGAATATCCATATTTCTTTAATTTCTCAAACACATTATCTGTTGCAGAATTGTTGTTTGATACTACTGCTACAGATTTTTCTCTAATAACAGCATTACTGATAATATTTAAAATCGTTTGAGTTTTTCCTGTTCCTGGTGGTCCTTCAATAATAGATATTCGATTAGCAAAAGCCATTTTTAATGCATCTGATTGACTTTTGTTCAAACCAAATGGATAAATAATTGGCGGTTCTAAATTTTCTCTGCTTTGTTCTAAAATGCCATTTAAATATAATGCCAAAACACTATTCTCATTAATGTAGCTAATATCATCAAATTGTGATAACACAAATGTATCTGCCTCTGTTACAGCCATTTCTTGAACAACTCTTCTATAATATGCCATAACACTTGATACTTTTTTATTATTTTTGTATGCATCTTTAACAATTTTTATTTCTTTTGGAAAAGCAATGCAAGTATAACCATTATTGTAAAAAATTTTATAGATTTCATTGTTGAAAAACAAAAGTTTTTTAACACCATAGCAAGGCGAATCTCTATAATAGAGTTCGACAAATTCTACTTCTTTTGGATCATCAAAAACTCTCATTTTTAAAAATGAAATATGATAATATTTATCAGAACCTATAAACCTTACACACCACGCATTTATATCTCTAGTTAACCAAATTACTCTTTTGGTAATATCTTGCCATTCTTGATTATTAGCCGAGTAATGATATATTAAAAATTCTGACTCATTCATTTTGTAACCTTCTAACATTTCACATAATCATTAAAAGATTATTCGTTAATTTGCCCTTTCTTATAAAACTTTAGTTTTCTACTTAATGATGCGCTAATATCCATTATATCTTTCTCTTCTAAGCAAATTAATGTAATTTTTAAATCTTTATAAATTTTCATCTTATAATTCTTAGATTTTGTATATTCGATATTTTTTTCATTATAACCCCAATATTCAATATAGATATCATCCGTATCATCGCCATATCCAGGTAAGCAAAAATCTGGATGCAAGTCATGTCTTTGATCAGCATCAATTGGAAGTATTTTTTCATATGCATGTGGAATATTATGATCAAATAGCCAATTATCAATAATCATTTCTGATTTTGATTTAACTATATGGCCATCAGTACAGGTAAATTTACCTTCATATGAATCATCTAATATAGTAATTTCTTTACAATTAGTAATTTCAACTAATAATTTTTTATCAACGTATTTTCTGTAACATAAAGGACAAAATAAAAAACCAGGTCTTGTCTCTTTACCACATGCAATACATTTTGCAACACCATTTTGTTCTGCTACTACTTCTTTTTCAACTTTGTTTTCTTGATAATTTTTATTAAGAATCTTACCTGTTTTTGGTTCAACAAATAATCCTTCTTCATTTACGATAATTCTCCCACTTTTAAGTTCATCTGCATGTTTTGAACACAATCTATCTTTACGTGCATTCCCCATATAAACCCTAGTGGCTTGTCCACATATTGGACACTTTAATTCATCTATCATATAGCCCTCCTACTATTATTAAATATATTATACAATATTTTTTGATTTTTTACCACGATTTAAATATAGTTTTGATTACTTCATAAAAATTAATTATCGTAGATGCTTTAACAACCATATATTATTACTATAAAAGGTGCCGATAAAGGCACCATTTTTAAACCTAAATTTAATTATCATCATCGACAACAATTGATTCAATAAATTCGTTGTTAAGCCAGAAAGACTGCTTTGTGTACTTTGTCACTCCTGTTAGTAAATCTGCTACTGGCAATTCATAACAGTCAGATGAATTTATTGCATGAGGTCTTACATGAGCAACGTGATTCTCAGATATTCCCGGAAAATTATTATAAACTATCAATTTCCCATTGGCTAATCTTTTTTGCGATTTAACTATATTACCTGTTTTTATTATATTAATAGTTTTATCCCACACTTGACGCACTTCATTGTCCAATACTGATAAAGGCATGTTCCAAAATTTAATTCCTTCAAAATAAAATATTTTATTTTTTTCTTTGAAAATTACAAATAAGTATTTTATTTCACTAAATGTTTTACGTAGAATCGAGTTTTCCCATTTTTCTTTAATTATTTCAGTAAATTTAAACGCCGGAAAAGACATGCTTTCTGTAATTGTGTTATTTTCATTTACTCTTATTGTTTTACATGTAATATTTGCTTTTTGAAATTCGTCTATGTCATTAACCTTTCCTGCTATACCCAACATTTTTGCAAATATTCTTTCTATAACATCTTTCGATTTAGCATTAAGATTAAATAATTTAATTAATTCTTCTCGTGATTTCCCTATAAAATTATTTATTTTTTTATATATAACTTCTTCAAAAGAATTTTGTTTTATTTCTTCTATAGTGATAATCTTTTCTTGATAATTTTTAATAACTCTATTTCTTACCAGATTTGTCATATAAGAAGTTTTTAAGCAATATGCTCTTTGCATAGCAGGAATATCTGAAAAAGGTTGTTTTCTTAATGATTTTTTATTTTTCCCTTTTGTACAAGCACCTAAATAAAATGTATCCGCCTCTGATATTTCATGTGCTAAACCTTTTTTTATTTTACTAACAATCAATTCCCAATCTTGCTTAATTATCAACAAATCTTCTTCTGGATAATTAAACAACATTTGTTTTATTATTCTATAATCGCTTCTAGGAATTCCTTCTTCCCATAAATAAAACATCAAATATAATGTATTGTTTTTATGCCAAAAGCTACTAGTTTCAAAGGTGTTTTTATATTCTTCCATATAATTAATAATATTCAACACTAATCGTTCTTTAGCAGAATAAGTGCCATTTTTATTCTTCTTTATCGGAGTTACTTTTAATTCAATACCTGCATCATAAAAATCAGGGTTGGAATCATTGTTAGCATCATATTGGAAGACATTTTCTTCCATTAATACGCCCATACCGCCTTTATAATCGAAATTTTCAAGATTATACTTAAAATCACCCAATTCGCCAAAAGTTCTCCCTACAACTTTTTCTCCAATTTTTTCTATTTCCTCTTTTGTTAGTTTTCTATTATACTCTGACATATGGTGCTCCTTTAAAACTTTTAAAACTTTTTTGTTGATCTTTTCTTCAATTTATGGTATAATTATACCATATTCGATAATATTTTACAATCTTTTAAAGAAAGGTGATAATATGGACAAAACAGTCGTCGAGCTTTTTGCTGGTGTTGGTGGCTTCAGAGTTGGTCTAAACGAAATAACTCTTGACAACTCTGGTAACACCATTGAAAAAAGCAATTTCAAATTTGTATGGGCCAATCAGTGGGAACCATCTACTAAAACTCAAGATGCATTCAACTGTTATGTTAAGCACTTTGGCAACGTACCAAGCCATTCAAATACCGACATTAGTTTGGTAGATAAAAAATCTATTCCTAATCATACACTACTTGTTGGTGGATTCCCGTGTCAAGATTATTCAGTTGCAAGAAGTCTTTCACAGGAAAAAGGTATCGAAGGAAAAAAAGGTGTTCTCTGGTGGCAGATTAATGATATATTGAAAACAAAAAGACCTCCATTCATTTTATTAGAAAATGTAGATAGATTACTCAAATCACCATCAAAGCAAAGAGGACGTGATTTTGGTATCATGCTACGTTGTTTAAATGATTTAGGCTACGGAGTTGAATGGCGAGTAATTAATGCAGCCGAATATGGCTTCCCACAAAAAAGACGTAGAATCTATATCTTTGGGTTTCATAAATCAACTAACTACTATAAAAAGATTGTAAAAAACAATATAGAAGATATATTCAATGAAACAGGTATTTTTGCTAAGTCATTTAAAATAGAAAATCACGAAAAAATTACTACTTCTAATATATCAAAAGAAATGTATAATTCTTTAATCGAAGTTACACGTGATTATCAATTTAAATTTGAAAATGCTGGCATTATGTTTAAAGATTTTGTATACACAACAAGAATAACACCAAGCATTAAAAAAGCTATTACGTTAGGCGAAATCCTTCAAGTTGACAATATACCTAATGAATGCTTCATTAACGAAGCTCAAAAGATAAAATTTAAATATCTAAAAGGTAGTAAAAAAATACCCAGAGTTAGTAAATTTGGCACTGAATACAATTATTCAGAAGGTGCCATGTGCTTCCCTGATTATCTTGATATGCCAGGAAGAACAATGCTAACAAGTGAAGGAACAATCAATCGTAGTACTCACGTAGTAAAAGATATCAAAACTCAAAAATTAAGAATACTTACACCAATTGAAGCAGAGAGATTAAACCAATTCCCAGATAATTGGACAGATTCAGGAATGACTACTAAAAAACGTTATTTTATGATGGGAAATGCTTTAGTATGTGGCATTATTAAAGAATTAGGATATCAAATTAGTAGCATAATAGACAACGAGAATTAGGACTTTCGTCCTAATTTGTTTATTTTTCGTTAATATTTAAAATAAGTACTAACATTATACAAATTGCAATATGATATTTTCACAGCATATTTAATAATATTAAAGCATTTTATTCTTACAATGGTTAGTAATTATTAGTTAACCATTTTTCTAATTCTGATATCGTTCTTATTTCTAATTCATTAAAAATATATTCTATTATGTTTTTTACATTAATTATAACTATCGAATCCCATCTTTTAAAATTTCTGCATAAGCCTGTTTTGCAACATATGACGTAGTGAACATTATTCCAAATTGTCTATTTTTAATTCTTGAAGTCTGTCTTGCATATCACTTACAACAACTCCATTTGCAGGAGCATAACATTTAGCCCGTAAATATAATTCAACTTATACTATAATTTCTTACATTTTTAAATATCCCCTATACGACGTCTGCATCTAGTCAACCATTTGTATATGATTTTGTAGAATTAATAATTACTTATTCTTGCTTACTTTATGATATTCGGCCACTCTATTATACACTTTTTAATAAAGTTTTTAATTTCTTATTTTATAGTTTTCCTTATTTGCTAAGATACTTATATCTCTCGTATCAGCTTTAATCAATATTCTGTTTAATATTTTTATTTGAGTATCACTGGACCAGTAAATTTTTAAATTATCTGTTGACCTTGTTATAGCAGTATAAAATATATTATGCGTAATTTCATCATCTATGTCATCACATATGACAATTTTTACACTTTTAAATTCCAAGCCTTGTGACTTATGTATAGATACAGCATATGCAATTTGAAATGGTACCAATTTAGACTTATCTTCATCTTTATCACTATCAAATTTTTTGTCAACTACAATTGATATCAGTGATTTGCCATCATTTACACTCAACAATATCACATCTTCATACGCAGATAAATCCATTTCATTTATAATCGTTTCAACTTCTATTACAAATGTAATTTTATTATCGGTGTCGTTGAACGAAATTATTTTCCCCTTCAAATTATTATATAATGTTTGAGCGTATTGGTTATTATCAGTAAATAAAATGGGATCATCTATTTTATAAGTATAGTTCCACAAATGGCATGACAAATTTTTATTATTCTCTTGCATTATGTTATTCAAATTATTAATTCCGTATAAACCATTGTAGTTAAGAGCTAATACAATTTCATCTTGATTATGGGTTAATAATGAATCATCATCAAAATCACTGACCATACAATACTGTGATAAAATTTCATCAACAAAATTTTCTTTATTTCTTACCTTATCCCATAATAGTTTCAGTGGATATGATGATGTTCGATGCATTTCCTTTAACTCAATTTTCGATTTATTCTCCAGAAAGGTTTTTGCTAATTTATACCAATTTCCAAATTTTATCGATTCTATTTGAATGATATCTCCCATAAGAATTAAAGCTTTGAATTTGTTTTGTTTAATTATTTCACACATATCTTCATTATTAACCGTACTACACTCATCTATGAAAAGTAAATCGGAACAAGGTCCATTTCTAAGGTATTTTTTGATAGTCATAAAATTTTTTATATCGCCACCTACTTTTTGATACATATTATTCACAGCTGTATTTGTATTAGAAATATATACTTTTCTGCTATCTTTATATATATCGGATATTAATCTTGCTAAATAACTTTTTCCAGTACCTGCTGATCCATATATACATTTTACTCTTGTATTTTCAAAAAGATGGAGTAATACATTTTTCTTTTCCTCAGAATCTATATCAATATGATATTCATTGATTTTATTTTTTGCAAATTCGCTGTATCCAGTTATCCCATTCGAGGATAGTTGCATCAAATTATTAATAATATAAATTGTTGAATCTTCATATGATTTTATATAATATAATTCTCCAATATTCTCTATTTGAATATTTTTGTTTCTTTCTTTCGCCCATGATAACTTATCATTGATAACTTTTATCTCCTTTTTAATATCTTCTGGATTTTCCTCAAATAACTCGTTTATTTTATGATATAAAATATTTTCACTTTCAGTCTTATTTTTTATTTTTCTGTAAATAAGTTCGCATTTTACAGGTTCACCAAATACTTCTATTAAATCTATCAACGAAGGATTGTGATTATGTAGAAACATCGCAAATGGTAACGAACAAAAAGGATAAACTTCTTTACTAACATAAAGGCCAATGTTATTTGGGATTGATGAACTTTGTTCCTTAATTATTTTGTTATTTAAATTATATAATAAATATTTTATCAAATTTTTTTCAGAATAATGCGAATTAATAATTTTCCTTGCTGAATCCAAAATATTAAATATATGCATTTCTTTGACATGTAACAAAATTTCTTTTTTTACTTCATCATATTCATTTTGGTTTAAAGTTGCTATTTCTAATAAATTTGTTTTATGCTCCATCAAATATAACATTAATCTATTATATTCTGTTGATGTAGATGAAATATTTTCTTTATTACCTAATATTTTGCCAAAATTATAAATTTCACAAGGTCTTATTGATATACACCAATCTTGTACTATACGGATACTAGTATTATATTTTTTTAATTTTATTATTTTATCTATAAATTCACACCTAATCGAATAATTCTTTGGCATTTCTTCCAATGAAAAGACAATAAATCGATTAAATTTGCTAGCATAATCACTCGCTATGCCCAACGTCGTTTCATAAATTAGTATATTGTCAACAAAGATTGGTAAACAAGAGTAGACATAGTACCTATCTTTCGGAATAGGAGTATGTCTATAAATTATTTTTTTCATATTTTCTTTAATGAAAAAATAATAATCATGTAAACGAGTTTCTTGCAATCTAGATAATTCGTTCAAATTTGTTAATAAATCTACATTATATTGCTTTTTCATCCATAGCTTAATTTCAAACAAGTATGGTAAATATTTTAGAATTAACCTAGATGATGTCACTTCAGAAACAACATAATGGGAGGCACAAGCTTGAAGAAATTTGTGCAAATCTTTTAAAAATTTGAGATTTTTATCCTTGTTAATAAGTGCAATTCCTAACTTAATATTTTCCCGAGTTACAACATTTGGCAAAGAATTTACAACAACATAATGATATGTAGCAATATGTTCTACAAAGGTTCGAAGTTTTATAATAATATCTGAACAAATTTCGCCGTTGTCAAGTGTACCTAAGCGACTTATATCACGTTCTATTTTATTGTTTTGGTCCAATAATCTACTTAAAATATTTTCCATATTAAGCATAAACATAAACTTATAAAACATATCATAAGTTTATATCTTAATCCTTTCCTTAAATTCAATATAAATTTAATAAATTGTTTTTAATGTTACTATATAACACATGTTCAGTATAAGCTTCTATACAAGTCACTTACTAGAGCTTCTATTTGTTGCAAAAATAATTACCACCTTTTATGTTTTCATCTCATATGTAGTTTTATATTAATTAATAATTGTGTTAATTGTGATATTTCATTAAAGTGATATATTACATAATTAAAATTTATACAAATTTTTTATCATTCGATACTAATTTGAAAATATTTTCTTGATAATTACCCCATGTATAAATATAAAAACATATTATAATTATTGTCAATTAAAATATTTTTATTTCGAATTTAAACTATTATGTATTTTTTAGTAAATTAATTTCAAAATTACAAAATTTATTTTTAACTATTCATTAAATATTTTTATCTTCTAAAACCTTTTATCGTGTCAATATCAATGCTTAAACCATACCTTTCATTAATGATTTTATATAATTCAGTATAGTCAACTCTTGGTTCATATGGATATGAATTATCTCGTTTATAAGCAACAATTGAACCGGCAACTTTATTAAGTGATGAAAATCCCAGCCAAGTATTTATTCTATCTAAAAACAACTCATTGCAATATCTTGTTTCTTTACAAGTTAATTTTTTTATTTCATAAATATATAAATCATCTTGATGATATTTTAGTGGTATTCCATCTTGAGGTAAAATATATTTATTTCTGTTAGGATAAAATAATTTTTCATTATTTAAGCATGTTAAATAATCTAATTTTGGCATATCATAAATGTCCTTTGCCTCTATTCGGAATTTATAAAATGGATCTATTTCTACAATCATTCTCTTTGCAGAAATTGGAAACATCATAAAGTTTTCAGTAAAACCTCTATGCAATTGCATTATATGGGCTATTAATTTTTTTTCAATATCACTACTAGCTCTTTCCAATAAAGAAATTAAAAAATTAGTTTTTTTAACATTATGTATAGTTACCCCGTTCCAACCTTTTTCATTTTCTGATGTCATTCCTATATCAGTAATAACAAATTCATCATGATCATATTCAGAATCCCAAAACGCAATATATCCATTATTAATAACAGTAGCCCATCTATAAGCTGGATAGGTCTTATCTGGATGTTTTAAAATACCTTCTGGAGTCCCGTTAGAATCCAATATTACATTCAACGTCCTCATCCAATAATCAAATGAAGTCTCACCATCTATTGTTTTTTCTTTGAATGGCGGTTCAATTGGGGCGGCATTAATTTCATCATCGCTAAGGCACATTCTTTTTCCAAATTTTACCCAATACTCTTTTAGATCATCATAAAATTTTCGTTCAGTTTGCATAAACGTTTCGCTACCAACACTTCTTATAACTGAGATTAATAAGAATTTCTTAATTAATTGAACTTCGTTTCTTTTTAATTCAATAGTACCTTCAGCGTTTATCAACTTATTTGAAAATAATTGTGCAAATTGACTTTCAATTCTCTTATTTAGTTTTTCTTCCACTTCAACTGAATAAAACCCATATTCTGAAAATGCCCTATTAAGTGCAACATTTTCTTTGTATTCACCTGTTTTAACATTAAAAAGGCATAATTTTTTTGCAAATTTTTTTAATGTCTGTTTGGGAACATAATGTGAATTAACCATATAATTTACCATCCTATTATTTAATATTCAAAAAACAACCATTCTAAACTACAAAAATTACTGTAGTAACATCATTTTGTATTATTTATTAAACAGAATAATTTATCTTCATTTTCAAGCAATAAATCAATTAATTTCCTTGCTTGCTTTTCTATCGAGTTTTCATAATCTTCTTCATTAATACTAAGTGATTTCGTATAAATCCTTTTATATCTAAAAGGAATTACTGGTGATACCTTGTTTCCTAGTTGCTTAGAGTAATCAATTAATAGTTTCATTCTTTTGAATGAATCTGATTGATCTGGTACTCCCCAACCACCAAGTTCAGCATGAACAATTAGTTTATTATTTGATTTTTCTAACCAATAGTAGTAAATCCATTTAGTTCCCCAAGAACTTTCTTCTTTTTCAAGATCAGGTAAATATTCAGTCATTCTTTTAGTGAAAAATCTCCATGTGTTATCATTGTAATAAATTATTTTATTATCTTTTGAATATTCTCTCAACACTTTGCAAATTATCTCTGATTCAATTGTTTTATCTAAGTTAACATTTTGAAAAATTAAATTCAAAGCTTCTCTATGCATATTATAAATTTCATTACAAATATCAATCAATTTTTCATCTTTTTCGCCCATAATATTTTCCCTCACTGCTTTTATATAGTTATTAATAAAAAATTTTACTTCATTACTTATATTAGTATTATTTATAACATATTCAAGTAACGGAATTATTTCCTCATATGATATTGACACCCAATTATTCGTATCACTTGCATCATGACCATCAGGTGTTAGAAAAGCATATATTATTCTATAACCTACATATTCCTCTTGACTCTTTTTAAAGTAATCTTGCAATTGATGACTAGATTCACCAGACCATATTTTATTTTCAATAACGTAGCATGTTTTTTCTTGCCTAGATACCAAAACTAAATCCATATGATTATATTCTCTAAGTACTCTATATGAATAGAAGTCTTGCAATAATAAGTCTAATGATTCATTGCCAAATGAATCTTTTTTCTTGATAATATTGTTAATAAATGCTTTTAGAAATGAATCGCCAAGTTTATGACTTCCATTAGGATCTAATAACCATCCTAAAATATTACTATGTCTTATTTCTGCATTAGTAATTTTTAAAACATCAAATATATTAAACTTATTTTTCCATTCATCTAATTTCTTTAGACAATCAATATTCAAAAGAAAATTCATTAGTACCTTTTCTTGCTTTTGATTCATTCTAATCACCTTTTTTTCTTATGTAATCAATTATAAATATCATTTGCATTTATATATGACAAAAGAGTAAATATAAATAATTAAATTGAATTACTTATATTAAATTACTGTTTCATTGAATCAAAATGCAATTTATCAACATTTTCAATTTTACTCATCAAAAACTTAGCTGCCATTAAAATTTCATCTGGATTTCTTGAAGCTGTATGTGAAAACACGTTACAAACATTTAATAACATACTTATTCTATTTTCATCATTGTCACTTGCTTTGTCATTACACAATACCTTTTTTATATTTTCATAATTCGCTTTAGTAGGAGAACTATTTCTAACTTTAAATTCTAAAAATTTTTCTAAAACTCTTCTAATAACATTAGGGTAATGATATATTTCACAGTCATTAAAATCACTAGTGTCTTTTTTCTTTGACATGGCATATACTTCTTTAAAATCATGTTCATATGGAGAAATATTTTTATTTGCTACAACTATCTTGCTTTGATTGTTTTCTTTTTTTATTTCAAAAAATCCATATTTAGGATTATTTTTATCATTCTTTTTATTGTATAAGATTTGGCAGAAATCTTCCCATATGTGTGTGAATACAAATAATTGAATATTATCTATATTGCATATCTTATCTATGAGTGCTAAAATATACATTCTATTTACATTATCCATACTGGTAATAGGATCATCCATAATAATTAGCGATATATCCTTTTTTAACTTTTTCTGTTCTTTATCATCAAATAATTCATAATAAAAATAAATGAGCATTAATAAGTTTTTTTCTCCTTCACTTATATCAGAAATCCTAATAATTTTATTGTCACTAGTATGTCTCAAAATATAGTCGTTGTTATCAACATCAATTTTCAAATTTATTTCCAACGATTGAAGTATTTCGCTTATATAATTAGCAAAATCATATGTATTTGACTTTGACATTTTTAAATCCAAAATTCGCTCGTTTATCACTTTATTATTTTCTTCGCCCATCTTTTTGTTTTGTAAAATTAACTCTCTTTTTTCTAATTGCTTTGAAATATATGTACTATTTTCTATTTCTAAACAAACTGCTCCTTTAATTAATACATTTAAATTATTAATTTGTTCTTCTAACTTATCTTTTTTCTTTCCTACTAAGTTATTCAATATTAGTATATTTTCATTTGATAAATCCAATGATTTGCTCATATCATCAAAATCATAAAGTATCTTGTCTTCAATTTTATCTATTTTACTATTTAGAATGCTATTAATTTCCTTAAATTTTATCAAGTTTTCTTTCAAAACTTTAAATTGTTTTCTTACACTTGGAGAAATTAGCTCCACAAATATATCTTCCTTAGCAATATAATTTTCTAGTTGTTCAATTATAATCTTAATTTCTGCGAGATATTTTAATAATGTCTGCTTATCTCTTTGCTTTACATTTGAATTATAACTATCTAATTTATTTTTTATTTCACTAAGATTTATAACATTACCACAAAATTTACATTTGTCACCTTCTTTATGCAAAGCATATCCTTTATTCAACCAAGATATTATTTCAGAAGATGGAATACGCAAATCATCATAAACTCTTAAAAATATTTCATTTAAATTATCAACATGCGAAAATTCTTCATATTCAAGATTTATTATTGGTAGATTTTCAATTTTTCCTTTTTCTACTTCCAAAGTATCATCACCGACTAATGATATTAATTTTTGCTTATCATTTTCAATTTTTAAGGCTTTTTTCAAATCTTCTTTATACATTCTAATTATTTCTAAAACATCTTTTGCATTCTTATTTTTTATAGACAATTTACCTTTTTTCTTTGAAAAAATCTTTGTTATCTCTTCGCAAATTCCTTTGTCTAATGATGTTAACTCTTCGTTTAATACATCAATATCCACAATTTGATTTTCAAGTTCCTCTATTTGTTTGTCAACATCTATATTTTCTTGACCAAAATTAGCAACTACTCCTTTAATATGCGGATTCCCACTTTCTTGCAATGTTAGATTTTTATTAATATAATCTTTATTAAAATATCGATAATTTTCATTTTTATTAACCCCCACTTTTAAAAATTCTTCTATTAAGCCTTCAGATAATGCACTTTTGCCCCTACCATTATAACCAAAAATTATATTTTTGCTTTTAAATTTTTCACTAGGACCTGTATAATTATAAAATGATTTTATAGATAAATTGTTAACTTGTTCTATCATAACTTCCTCCACTATTTAATATTTCATTTCTCCATTGCTTCCTTTACTTTAACACTACTTAATACGCATATAAACATATTAAAAAGTTCATCCATTGATTTTTCTTCATTTTTAAAAAAGTAACTATCTGTTTCTATCTTCTTTGCTTTAGGATGTCTTACGCACTGCATTACTCTACCAACCTTTTCTATAAAATTATCACCCCTGTATTTTTCTCTTATTAATTCTATATCATCTGACATAGATTTTAAAATTACTCGTTTTCCATCTATATCACCATTTCGCAACGATAAATAAGAATAAATTTTATCTCTTACATCTTCATTCACCACTAGAGATACTGCTTCAGCAATAGGATTTTTTAATATAAGAATATAGTCACCATCAGAATTTAATTTAAATGTGTATCCTATGACTGAAATAATATTTTCTAATAAATTATCAAGTTGTTTCACCAGGCTAACATTCCCTACATTAGCTATAAACACATTTTTAGTAAATTCAATTACATCTAAAAATTTATCAAGTGTAATATCACCTGCTTTCATATGTGAAAGATAGTTCTTACTTTCAATATTGTCAAAACTATCAATCTCTATAATCGAAGCATAAGCTTCATACATATCAGCCCCTAAATAATTTAATTTGCTCATTTTATAAATTTTTTTAAATTCAAATTCAGTTGGAAAATAACTAATAATATTTTTGATTTTAATTATTTCATCAATGTAAACAATTTTGCGTTCTTTCATTTTTTCAAAAAGTGATTTTCTTTCCATAATATATCTCCAATTCCATATCCGATTTTAATGTTTGATTGTTATAATAACAATATCATATTTTAATTATGTTTTAATGTTATATTTTTAATAAGATAATAGTATAGTTTTATCAATCCAATATAACAAATTAAACTTTGTTAATAACATTTTTATCTTATTAAACAATAACAAAAAATCTCCCTATATAATAGGGAGATTACAGTCATATAATGTTTTTTCTAAGAGTGTTTCCCCCCACTACAAGCTTAAGAAATATTTAGTTTACTTCTATATTTTAACATATTTTGACAATTAATGCAAGAATTTAATGAATTTTTTACAAATATCACTGTTCGTGTACACTAGATTGTGTACACGAACATTATTCCAAGATGCACAATCAAACAAGTTTGACATAGTCTATATCAAAAGTGTTAGTAGACTAGGAAGAGACACAGTTGAAACTCTGCAAATACTTCGTGCATTAATGGAATTAAACATAGAAGTAAAATTTGATAGTGAACTTATTTCCACAAGTGATCCTTCTTCTGTTATGATTATTCCTATGCTTGAAACTATTGCTCAGGAGGATAATAAAGTAAGAAGTGAAAACATTAAATGGGGAATGAATAGATCACTAGAAAATAGTAATTCTAAAATGTACAATCGCAAATGTTTTGGTTATACTAACGATGAAAATGGTAATCTAATTATTGAGACATATGAAGCTGAAATTGTTAAACTCATATTTCAATTATACCTTGATGGATATAGTGTAGTTGGAATTTGCAAAGAATTAAACAATCGTAATATATTATCTCCTACAGGAAATCCTAATTGGGCTAAAAGAACCATTGAAAAAATCCTTAATAATGAAAAATATACAGGAGATGTATTATACTTTAAAACTTATACACATAACTAAACATCAGTAGTTAATATCGGTCAACACGATCAAATGATTTGTGAGAAACATCATGAACCAATAATATCACACGAAATATTTAAGCAAGTTAAAATTGAAAAACAACGCCGCTCTAACATTAACGTTACAGGTCATGGCGTTGTTAGAAGTTCAACTAAATATAGTTCTAAAAACCAAGAGGGCAGTTAGCCCTTTTTTTATTTATCATACTTATGAGTAAGAGTTCTATCCTTTAAAACTACTTCTATTTTTGAAATAACTTTGCTAGGATCCATATCTTTATGATCAGAAGTTAACTGTAGTTTTTCTGGTTTAATAAAATATTGAGCTTTCTCTCTATCACCTTTATGTCCAACGTATAGAACTACAACTGTGTCTCCATCTTTATCTTTTTTAATATTAGTAGTAATCCAATATTCACTATCTGTCTTGATTTTTTCTTTTATTTCAGGAACATACCAATCATCCAATCTAATTAAGGTTGCATCTTTAAAGATTTCCATATTTAATAATTTTAAGCAATCCATTTCAAGTTTTCGCATATCACCTATTTCGATTTCTTCTCCACAATGTGGACAACACAATCTAGTGCTGCCATAATCAGTTATAGTCCTAAATTCAATTCCAGGATGTTCTGCACAATGAAAATGAATTCCATATTGATTACAAAAATAATATTCGCGCCAATTTTTTTGTTGACTGTTAAAGTTAGTACAATCACCAAATTCTAATTGTTCAGATTCACTTAAGTGACACTTTCTAAATAATATTTTATCATTATATCTATATAATTTATGCTCTTTTCCCATAGATGATTATCTCCTAATTTTTATTCTTTTCTTCATTATTTTCATCAACATTTAGTAGAGATTTTTTATATGCTTTAACAAATAGATTTAAAAAGTCATTACCTTCTACTTTCATAATTATCATTTTCGATTTATTATATTTTAACAATTTGTGAGCATATTCTAGTATTTTTTCTTCTTTCAATATTTCATCTAATTTACCATATACATTTTTTAGGTTTTGTTTAACCTTAACTTTTTCTTCTTTTAATAATGTGCCTATTGAAAGAAAACTTACTTGTAAATCCAAACTGATGTATGATCCAAATTTATCAATTAATTTCTTTTCTTTACTAAATGGAAATAAACCTTCTTTATAAGTATTTAATAATAGCAATATATCAAAACAACTTTTACAACAAGACCCAACTGTATTTGCAAGTTTTTCCATATGATAGTTATCAGTAGGATGATAAAACTCGGTTTGTGCATTATTACTCATGTGTAAAATTTCTGTACATATATCTTCACATAACTTTTTCTTTTCTAATTTATAATTTATAATTGCTGTAAATAATGCTATTAAAGAACTACCAAGTAAAGCAAAACTAAATCCTTGAAACCAAGTTAACATTTTATCATCAAATTTCAAAGTAAAAATTATGGATGATATTAAAGAAATAAAACTAAGTCCTGCAAAAATATAAATTGAAATTTTATTTACTCTCATTTGTTACTCCCTGAATATACTCATTAATATCATAAATTGTCTTAATTAATTTAATTTTTATTTTTCTTTTAGTTCTCAATTCATATCCTTTTTCAAATGATGAACGTGGTCTATCGTAATAATCAACGTTATATATAATAGTTTCATCAACTTGATATAAATATACAGTTGTTATTGATGGATTAAAATATATATTATTTTCATCAACTGACAAACTTACTGGTTTACTACCAAAAGCTATAGCAAGTTCTTTATAAGGGGTAAAATCACACCCTTCTTTCAAGTATTCTAACTTGTATGGAGATCCATGATAAAATATTTTACTTTTTTCTAATAATTGTAATTTCATATTACACACTCCTATATAAATATATTATACTACTTTTTTCATTATTTTTCTACAATTCCATATTCATAATTAAAGTTAGTATAACGTAGACCTTTCGTCTTGCTGTCCTAATTTCACATTAACTAAATGTCTCGATTTATTTTTCAATAAAAATTATAGACTTTTAGTTAATCTCATCCATTTTTCTTATGTTTTAATTGATTTTTGTTATGTTTTCTATTGTTTTTAATCATTTTCATCAAATTTTACTCACTTTTTAATCGAGACAAAAGTAGAATACAGGGTGACAAAAATTGATAAAAAGTTTTATATCTACAATATATTATACTACTTTTCTACATTTATTTCCACCATTATCTCTTATAGGTTCAAATCTCCATTACTGCAAAATTTCTTCAAATACTTTAATACATTCAAATCACCACTTTTAAGAAACTAAAAAAGGTTCAATACCTGCATAATCGAACAGTTAATGTCGGTCTATATGTTTCATAAAAGCATAAAAAAATACCCTATTTAGCCAAAGTCCTGACTAAATATGGAATAAAAATGAATAAAAGTATTTAAATGTTTATAAACATCAGAAGACTTTTTGATTTACTTTAATGGTGCAATCGATGAGACTCGAACTCACACGTTTATACAAACACTACCCCCTCAAAGTAGCGCGTCTACCTATTCCGCCACGATTGCATATTCCCCGTTAGGGGATTAATCAATTTCGGTTACATCATCAGGAAGATAAATGTTAACATCTTCATGAGCATTGGTGCTAGTTGCAATTTTTGATAGTGGTAACTTTAAGTATGTTACTACCGCTTCCGCAAGCGTATTACCATCCATATCGTATACTTTAGCTTCGCCAACAAAAACACGATGAGTGTTTTTGATGATTTTACCAACCGCTTTTAGAGTAACATCGTATGGAACAACTTTTCTAAATTTGACATTTAGTTCAGTAGTTACAGCCCAAGTTTCTGGTTCAGTTACCCAAATAGCTCTACCAGCTATTTCATCTAGCATCGCAGTGATAAGTCCACCATGTACTCTTTCCGGATAACTTTGGTGAATTTCTTTGTATTTAAAGATACTAATTACTGATCCATCTTCCATTTCATAGAAAGGTGCTTTTAGACCAAATTCATTTTCAATACCACAAATATAACAAAGTTTACTGTTTGTTTGTTTTTTAACTACTTTCATATTTTATTAAATCCTTTCGTAAAATAAATAAAGGAGGAATATTTTTGAACACTGAATTTGATGAGTTAAAAGAAACTATCACAGCCCTATCAAAATGGTTAGATAGTATTCCTCCTTATGAATATAGTCTATATGCAACAATTATCGCTTATATTATATCATCTTTTCTAAACACGGGAGCCCTTAATGCCCTTGGAAATTGGTTTGAACAACTTGGTCAAATCATGTTAACAATTGCGGCACAACAGAGTGCATCACCAACTCAAGAGGAATATGAGGCTTTAAAGAATGAGGTCAGAAAGCTTAGAAGAGAGGTTAATGAGTTAAAGAATAATGATTAAATGTTACGCCAATATGGTTTTGGACAATCTTCAGTAATAGCTTTACGGTAATACTTCCATTCTTTTCTGTCATATACGTCTTTACCATCGGCTAATAAATTGTTTAATTTTTTACTTCTTATTCTTAATTTTTCTTCTAATTTAGTTAGATATACAATTCTTGAAATGTCAAAGCGCACAAATGGATAGTCAAAACTTAGTAATTCATATGCTTTGCTGATGTCAAATTTTTCATCACCTTGTAATGCAAAGTAAGCATAGTAATAGGCAGTATGTGAACAAATGAATTTCTTGAATTTTTGAACAGCTTTTAAAATAATTGATTTAGCCTCTTCAACATCTTGTTTAACGCCAACTCCTTCAATTAAAGAGTGAGCATAGTAACTATAAGCACAATCACAACTTGGCTTAGTTTCTTGTTCAATTAGTTGATATGCCATATCATACATTTTATGAGCTAAACTAAAGTTTTTCTTTAGTTCAAAGCCACGTCCTAAAATAGCATTTACACAAGTATTAGCAGGCATTTCTTGTCTACATTCAAATAACTTAATAATAGCTTTTTTGATATTTTGTTTAATGCCATTTTCGCCATATAAATATCTAACTGCCATCTTCTTTTTACACCAAACTGGAAGTAATGGGTATGTTTTCTTACGGTCATACTTTTTAATAATCTTTGTTATCGTTTTATCAGGCTTTTCATAGTCTGATAAAACATCAATATATTCAATATCAGTAAGATAACCTAATTCATGTGCTTTATCATAGTAATTTAGTACTTTTTTAATTGGTGTACCAAGTCTAAAAGAATTTTCAGCTAATTGGTAAAAAATTACCCCTTCTGGATTTTCTTTTGCAAGTTTCAATAACATCGCATTAGAATCTAGTTCATCATTTAGTTCAATATTTATATCAATGATGTCTGAAGCAATAAAGTTTTCATGTGACATTTCTAAAGCTTGTTTGTAATATTTTCTAGCTTCTTCTAAATTATTTAGTTTTTTGTTAAATACACCAAGGGTATAAACTAATTTCCAATTATCTTGGTATTTGTCAAAAGATAATACTAAGTCTCTTCCTTCTTCATATTCACCAACTTCATCATAAAATTTAGCTTTTTCTAGAACAATATATTCAGTATGATTTCCATCATCAAGTTTATCGATTAATTCAAAGGCTCTGTCTTTGTCTTTTTTTATAGTATATAGTTCAACTAATAAAGAAATTGCAAGTAAATCTTTTTCATCATATTGTAAACATATTTTTAAGTTATCAATTGCCATATCAAGATATTCTTTATTGGCAACCGGATCTTCATCATATTTACAGTAGTAGGCTCTAGACTTTAGGTAATACAAAGTTTCACTTGCCCCATGTTTTGCCATCATTTCATCAATTAAGCTAAGTGCTTGATCGGTTAAGTTTAATGATATTAAAATATCAGTTTTGCAAATAAGGAAATCAACAACATTGTTTAATTCTTCATCGGCATTATCAATGCAAGTATCAATGTATTTTAAAGCTTCTAGATATGAGCTTTTAGTGCCTCTACTAGCATATGCTTTAGCAAGCGCATAAGCTATTTCACTAGTAAATGGCGCATCAAGTTCTAAAGCTTTAGTGCCATATTCAATAACTTCATCTGGCATTTCTAAGTGATCATAAACAAGAGTAGCAAGAGAATAGGATTCTTTAACATATCTTGTACGGTTAGCAATTAGAATTTTTAAATCTTCAAGTGAATCATCAATGTGTAAATTTAAATTTGCAATATCAAGTGATGCTCTTGCATATAAAGCATCATAATATAATGTTTTATTTTCAAGTTCTAAATTATCATTTATTAATTCTGTTAATTTATCATATGCACTTTTATTATCGCCTTGGTCAACATATTGTAAGGCATTTATAAATTCTTCATATTTTTTCATGTTAATATTTTCTCAATTCTCTTTCTTCGGCTTTTTGTTTCATATCTTCACGTTTGTCGTAAAGTTTTTTACCTTTCGCAAGACCAATATTTAGTTTTGCAAGTCCATTTTTTAAGGTTATGTTAAGGGGTACTAAAGTATAACCCTCTTTTTGAATTTTTGAATGAATTTTAATTATTTCTTTTTTGTGTAATAGTAATTTACGGGTTCTATCAGGTTTATGGTTAAAAATATTACCCATTTCATATTTTGAAATGTTTAAACCATTTACAAACATCTCATTATTTCTTATCGTACAAAAACTATCTTGAAGGTTTACTTTGCCAACTCTTATGGCTTTTATTTCTGTTCCGGTTAAAACAATTCCACATTCATAGGTTTCTAAAATGTAATAGTCATGACTTGCTTTTTTGTTTTGTGCAACAATTTTTATCGCATCTGTGGCCATTTTAGTCCTCCTTCTTGATAATTTTAAAATTAATCTCACTTTTTTCTAGATTAGCACTGACAATTTTAACGGTTAAACGGTCACCTATTTGATATACTTTGTGATTTCTTTCACCAACAATTCTACCAAATTTATCGTCAACATCGTAATAATCATCTTGCATATCGGCATATTTTACTAATCCTTCAATTGAATTATCTAGAGTAATAAATACTCCAAAGTTAGTAATTGAGGTAAGTAATCCTGAAGTAATAGTACCAATAAATCTACTTGCATATTCAACTTTCTTGTAATCAACACAATCACGTTCTAATACTTCAGCGCGTTTTTCAGTTTTACTTGATTGAATACTTGCATAGTTTACTTTACTAGCAAAATATTCAACTGGTGAAGTTACTGTTACCTCATCTTCTCCTAGCATAAATTGTTTAACAAGACGGTGAACTAAAAGATCTGGATATCTTCTAATTGGTGAAGTAAAATGGGTATAGCATTCACTTGCTAGACCAAAGTGACCAATATTGTATTCTTGATATTTAGCTTTTGACATACTACGTATCATCATTTGGTTAATAATAATATCTTTAGATAGTTCTTCACTATCTTTTTCTTCATCGTTTTCTAAACTAAGTAATACTTCTTGAAGTTTTTTAGGCATTGCTTTTTTGTTTTTTATTTTTACATTATAGCCGAATAAGTCTAAGGTTTCAAGTAATTTAGTTATTTTTTCATCACTTGGTTCTTCATGAACACGGTATATGAAAGGTACATTAAGCCAAGTCATGGCTTCCGCAACCGTTTCGTTTGCCGCAAGCATAAATTCTTCAATTAGTTTTTCAGCACTTCTTTGTTTTCTTAAAACAATATCAACTACTTTACCATTTTGATCTAAGATTAATCTTGGTTCAAGTGATTCAAATTCAAATGAACCTCTTTTTATTCTTTTATTTCTAAGAGTTTTAGCAAGTTCATTCATTTGTTTTAACATTGGGTAAATATCAAAATAAGCATCGCGGATTGCTTGATTTTTATCTTCAAGCATTGCGTTTACATTAGAATAAGTCATGCGGTGTTTATTGTTAATAATAGCTTCAAAGATATCATGATTTATTATTTTACCATCATGATCAATTTCCATTTCGCATGCCATTACCAGTCTATCAACTTTTTCATTCAATGAACAAATTCCGTTAGATAATTCTTTTGGTAACATTGGAATTACCCTATCTGGTAGATATACACTTGTACCTCTATTTAAAGCTTCGGTATCTAAGGGACTTTTTTCTTGTACATAGTGACTTACGTCCGCAATATAAACCCCTAAATGATAGTTACCACTATCATTATATTCTAAACTTATCGCATCATCTAAATCTTTGGCATCATCACCATCAATGGTAATTATTAGTTTATCACGCAAATCTCTTATTTTAGGATTTTTTTGTAAAATTGCTTCACTATCAATTTTATTAGGTATTGTTTTTATTTCTTTTCTTACATCTTCAGGAAATTCAACTGGTACCCCACTAGATAATACCATACTAGTTATGTCAAGTCCTGGTAAATGTTTGTTACCATACACTTCAACAACTTTACCATCTGCGGTCATATTAGGAAAGTATTCGGTAATTTCTACTTTAACGATATCATTAACTTTAGCTTTTTTTAAATCTTTTTCTTTAATAAATACTAATAGTTTAATTTTTGAATCAATACTTCTAACAATTGCTTTTTGTCTTAATCTAGATACTGGTCCAATAATTACACGAGTGTTGCGTTTAATTATTTTAACAACTTTTCCTTCGTATCTACCAAGGTTATCTAAATAGTATTCGACAAGTACTTCATCGTAAGTGATTGCTCCATTTATATTATCGGATTTAATAAATATACCGCCTAAATCAGTATCAACAAAAGCATAACCACCATCTTTTACATCAATGATACCTTTCGCAAGATTAAGTTTTTCAAATGTTGCGTATTCACCTCTACTATTGTGAGTAATTTCTCCTTCATCTTCTAATTGATTCAAGGTTTTTACTAATTGGGTAAATTCTTTACTATCTTTTAGATTCAACAATTGAAATATTTGGTTGGCAACCATTGGATGGTATTCATCACTTTGTAATAGTTTTAAAATTTTTTCGCGCATTTTTCTCACCCCTTTGGAAAATAAAAAGGACTATTAAAAACAATAGCCCTCTTATTTTTTAATTATCTTAATATAACAGCTAAAATAGCTACAACAAAGAAAGCTATTGAAAGCACTGTTGTTATATTGTTAATTACTTTTTCAGCTCCCCTTTGTTTTTGAACAGATGATTTTTCACCAGAAAAAGCACTAGAAGCATTTTCTTTAGATGTTTGTAAAACAATTATCATAATCAAAAATAAAGATATAACTAATAGTAAATAATCGAACCATTGCATAATATGTGGCCTCCTATACGTTATTTTTCTATATATTCAATACTACTTGATTTATTATAGCACATTTTCAAAAATATTTCTAGTAATTTAATAATTATTTTGTAAATTTAGCAATTATTGCATGGTTAACAACATCATCAACGGTTTCTACTGGTATGATATTTAAGCTATTCTTAACGCTTGCGGGGATCTCTTCTAAGTCCTTAACATTATCTTTTGGTATTAAGATTGTTTTTAATCCACTTCGGTGTGCCGCAATTGATTTTTCACGTAAGCCACCAATTGGAAGTACTCTACCTCTTAAAGTGATTTCACCAGTCATACCAACGTTATGGTCAACTTTTTGACCAGTAAAGGCTGAAATGATACCAGTTGCAATTGTTACACCAGCTGATGGACCATCTTTTGGTACAGCTCCTTCTGGTACATGAATATGAATATCAGATTTTTTGAATTCATCACAATCAATGCCAAATTTTTCCGCATTTGATTTAACATAACTTAAGGCAGCTTGAGCTGATTCTTTCATGACATCACCAAGTTTACCAGTTAATACGAGTCTTCCATCACCTTTATAATGGGTTACTTCAACTTGTAAAGTGTCACCACCAAATTGTGTGTAGGCAAGACCAGTTACAACTCCAACTTGATCTAAGTCATCATTTGCATTGTAAGTATATTTTGGTTTACCAAGATATTCTTCTAAATTGTCAACATCAATATCTACACGTTCAACATGATTCATAAGAATATTCTTAATGGCTTTTCTAATAATAGTACCCAACATTCTTTCTAATTCGCGAACCCCTGCTTCACGGGTGTATTCTTGAATTATACGATAGATTGCTTGATCACTTATACTAAAGTATGCTTCATCTAAACCATTATTAAGTAATTGTTTCTTTAATAAATGGCGTTTAGCAATTTCAAATTTTTCATATTCGGTATAACTAGATACTTCAACAATTTCTAGTCTATCTCTAAGTGGGGCAGGAATATTGTCTAGATAGTTTGCGGTGGCAATAAAGAAAACATTTGATAAATCATACGGTTCTTCTAAATAGTGATCACTAAAGTATTTGTTTTGTTCAGAATCTAATACTTCCAACATTGCGCTAGTTGGATCACCTTTATAATCACTTGACATCTTATCGATTTCATCTAATAAGAATACGGGATTATTAGTACCTGCTTTAACCATTCCTTGTAATATACGACCTGGTAATGCGCCAAGGTATGTACGACGATGTCCTCTAATTTCAGATTCATCTTTGACACCACCAAGTGCTTGTTTTACAAATGATTTATTTAAAGCTTTCGCAATACTTTTGGCAAGTGAAGTTTTACCTACTCCGGGAGGACCTACTAAACAAAGAATTGTTTGAGGATTTTTATGACTCATAATTTTTACGGCAAGATATTCTAAAATACGTTCTTTTACCATATCTAAACCATAATGTTCTCGGTCTAATTCCGCTTTCGCAAGATTAATATCTTCTGAATCAACTGATTGTTTACTCCAAGGTAAATCAATCATAAAATCAAGGTATTTTCTAATAACCCCAGATTCTGGTGAACTGCCTGGCATTGAAACATAACGATTTAATTCTGTCATCGCTTTTTCTTCAATTGATTTTGGCATACCTGCTTCTTTAATCTTTTTACGGATTTCATCAATTTCAGTTTCACGTTTAGCTTTTTCACCAAGTTCTTCTTGAATTGCCTTCATTTTTTCACGAAGGTAATACTCTTTTTGTGATTCATTAATACTACGTTTTACTTCATTATCAATTTTAATTTCTAATTCTTTGAACATTTGTTCTTTATATAGATCTTCTAATAAATAAGTTAAACGAGTAGTAACATTATCTTCTAATAAATAACGTAATTTAGTGTCACGATTTAAATCAAGATTATGTACAAGTATATCTGATATTTCATCATATGAAAGTTCAGTATTATTAATGTTTATACCATCTTTCTTAAGAACACTATCTATATTATTTTCAGTTAAGAATTTCTTTATTAAATCATAGGTTGCATCATTTTTCATAGTATCTGAACTAGTCGATGGTAAAGTTACAAAATCAACTAAACAACTACCACTAGTATTATCAATACTATTAATCTTGCAACGTACAATTGTTTGAAATTTTACTCTTCTTGTACCATTGGGACTAGTCATATTTAAAATGATTTTTGCCACAATTCCTACATTATAATAAAGTACTACTTCGTTTTTATTATTACGGGTACTATAATTTGGAATTAATAATACTACATAATTTTTATATTGTTCAGCATTTTTCAATGCCTTAATGTCGCTATCGATAGCAAAATCTGCTCTTAATCCATTGCTTGGTAGTGGTACTATATCACTTACCACAACTCCTGGTAATTGAGCATCTACAATATCAGTACGATTAAACATTTTGGCTCCTTTCTGATACTATTTAAGCATCTATTAAATGATTTTTTTCTTTAATTATTTGTCCTTTTTGTATAGTAATTTTTTTAGTTCCATCGTTAAATGGTAATTCAAACATCGTATCAAGCATCAAATCTTCAATTATTTTCCGAAGAGATCTAGCACCCGTTTTTTCTTTTATGGCTACTTCCGCAATATAATCAATTGCATCTTCCATAAAGGAAAGTTCAACATTATTAGTTGCAAATAGTTGTTGATATTGTTTAGTAATGGCATTACTAGGTTTAGTTAAAATTAATTTTAACTCTTCTTTGGTTAAGTCTTTTAGTTTAGCAATAACCGGAAGTCTACCTAGTAATTCAGGGATAATCCCAAATTTACGAATTTTTTCAATATCTAATTCAGATTCATTAACTATTTTAGAGTCAAACCCTACACTATATTTCTTTCTTCCATCAAGGCCATCAAACGCTCCTGCACAAATAAACAAGATGTTTGAGGTATCGATTTGTAAGCATTCTTGGTATGGGTGTTTTCTTCCCCCTTGTGGTGGAACATTTACAACATTACCTTCGATAATCTTCAACAAGGCATTTTGAACACCTTCACCAGATACATCTCTAGTTATTGATGGATTTTCGCCTTTTCTAGCAAGTTTATCAAACTCATCAATAAAGACAATCCCTTTTTCCGCAAGTCTAATATCGCCGTCTGCGTTTTGAATTAATCGCAATAAGATATTTTCAACATCTTCACCGACATAACCAGCTTGGGTATAAACGGTCGCATCACAAATAGCTATTGGGACATTGATGATTTTGGCCATAGTTTTAGCAAGCAATGTTTTACCAACTCCCGTTGGTCCAATCATTAAGATATTCGATTTATTTAGGTTAGCTTCCGGGTGTTTTATTCTTAGATAATGCGAATACAGTGCCACTGATAATATTTTCTTAGCATGTTCTTGACCAATTACTTCTAAATCAAGTTCATTATAGATCTTTTTAGGGGTTAAATCTTTACAACTAATCTTTTCTCGTAAGTGTTTATTTGATCTTTCTTGTTCTTCAAATTCAACCAAGTTATGATATAATTCTAAACAATCAAAGCAAATACAGGCATTTAAGCCCTCTATTCCTAGATTGTGAATGTTTATTTCACTGTTACAAAACGAACAATATTTAGTTTTTCCCATATATAGTAATCACGCTCCATAATTATTATGGAGCGATTTTACTTTTTTATGTTTAATATTAAATTTGAAAAATCGACAAATTATTTAGTTTCTTCTTTAGCTTCTTTTGTTACTGCATTCTTTTTTAAGATTTCAATAACTTTATCAGCTTTAACTTTATATGCAACTTGACCAACTTTGTATTGTTTCTTTACAGCGTTAACTTTATCGTTTTTAGCTTTTTCATCATCTTTTTCAGAAACATTAGCAAGAGTTTGATATTCTTTTTCGATTTCTTCTTGGCTTGCTTCGATGTTTTCAAGTTCCATAATCTTTTCAAGTACTAATTCTTCTAAGAATGATTTACGAATATGTTCTTCAGCAGATTTCTTGAATTCATCCATTGATGCAACCCCACTGTATTGAAGTAACGTTTCAACAGGCATACCATATTGTTTTGCTTGCATTTCAACATTATTTACTTGATGTTCAACTTCAGATTTGATTAGTGATTCAGGGAAATCTGCATATGAGTTTTTGCAAACTGCATCAACTAATCCTGTAACAAGATGATTTTCAGCCGCAACGCTCTTGCGTTTCTTTAAATCTTCTTTTACATAGTTTTGATATTCTTCTACTGTATTAACATTTTCAATTTCTAATTCTTTTACTAATTCATCAGTAAGTTCAGGATATTCTTTACCTTTTACTTCATGTACTTTTACTTTAAATAATGCGGCTTTTCCGGCAAGACTTGCATGATAGTCTTTAGGGAAAGTAACATTTACTTCAACGTCTTGTTCTGATTTAGCCCCAATTAGTTGATCTTCAAAACCAGGGATAAAGGCTTTTGAACCAAGTTCTAATTGATAATTTTCAGCTTTTCCACCTTCAAATGGAACACCATCAACGAATCCTTCAAAATCGATTACGACTGTGTCACCATTTTCAGCTGGTCCATCTTTAATAACATTTTCAACTTTACTTTCAAGCATATGTTTGATTTCAGCTTCAACGTCTTTTTTAGTTACTCTAGTAGATAAAGGTTTTACTTTTAAGCCTTTGTATTCGCCAAGATGAACTTCTGGCCATACATCAACTTCGGCAGTGTAAGTGAAACTCTTACCTTTTTCTAAACTAGCAAAATCAAGGTCTACTTTTGGTTCAGCAGTTGGATATACTTTAGTTTGTTGTAATGCTAGAGGATATGTTTCTTCAAAAGCATATTGAATTGCTTCATTATATAATGATGCCCAACCAAATCTTTGGATAAAGATATTTTTAGGCATTTTACCAGGTCTAAAACCATCAGCCTTTACTTCTTTTACAACTTTTTCAAAAGCTAAGTCTAAAGCTTTATCAAATTCTTCAGCACTTACTTCTACTGTAAGTTTTACAGAATTTTCACTTAAACGTTCTAAATTTGCGTTCATTTTAATACTCCTTAAAATTATTAATAATATTTTTTACTTGATTATTATACTAAATTTTTATTATTTTAGCAAGTCATTAGTATTTTATTCATATTTTGATTTTACATATTCTTCGACAAATCTTAGTGGAGCAGGACCACAATCAAGAATATATTTATGGAATGTAATGTAGTCAAAGTTTTCTCTTGTGCTAGAAGTTAGATTCATTACATAAGTTCTTAAATCTTTTATTTTGAAGTAAGTAAAGAAGTATGTTTGCATATTATTAGGCACTTCAATTAATTGTTCATAAGTTGCTTTAATTGCTTCATCTGTTACTTGAGGAACGTACTTTTTAATGAAAGCTCCTGCTTCTTCAAGCGTCCAACCATCATAGTTAATTCCCATATCTAATCTACAATACATTGCGCCTGTATATTCATCTTGGAATATTAAGTAGTCAATGAATTCATCCATATATTCGCCTCTTAAGAATTCATAACTGAATATCTCCGCATAAGTTGCCCAACCTTCACTATAGCCTGAAGATTTTAAAACTTTTCGTAGTGGATTAGCATCGGTACTCTTAAAATACACATTTTGATATAAATGGCCAGGTAAACCTTCATGAGCTAAAGTTGTATATAAATAATTATATTTATAAACACCATCGGTTAAAACACTTGAGCCATTTAGATAAATGTATTCTTTTTCTAAGTTATCAATGGCACTTGTCATATAGGCTGCTGGACTAAAGTGTTCTTCCATTGCTTTATCAATAAATTTGACTACAATTTCTGGTTGATAATTAAGGCTAGGAAAATATTTACCAATAACTGTTTGATAGTAAGCAAGTTGTTCTTCCGGAGTTTTATCCATTAATTGATAACTATCACAATTAGCTTTAAATTCTTCATTAGTTAAATAGAGGTTACGATATTTAACTAATTCTTGTTCATAATACTTTAATAAATCATCAACATATTTCTCAGCGTCTACTAAACTAATTTTATAACCAACAGTTTCTTGAAAATCTAATTCATAATAAGTTTTACCAATTGGGTTACCTTTTAAATCATAGTAATAAGCAAGTCCCATATCATTAGTTGATCTACCTTTTAATTTTGGTAACTCATCTTGAACAAGTTTATAACCGCTAATTAATGGGCCATTAACTTTTTCGATATTAGCATTCTTATATGCTTCTTTTTCTTCATCGGTTAAGAAATCACATTCATCAATTTTTTTATTTACGGTTGTAATCATAAAGTGGTTACCAGTTCCGGCTGCTTTGATGAACTCTTCACATTGGTGAACAACTTTATCAATAACGAAATCACTCATGCCATAACCGTGATCTGCCTTTTCAACTTCAAAATCAAGGTATTTTTGGAATGTTTCAGGTACTAAATCTAAATATTTTAAATAATTATCAACATCTAATTTAGTTCTAAATTTATATTCTGATAATAAAAGTGGTAATTGAGCTTGATAACCAAGGTAAGAACCTAGGTAATTATTACTAAGATAACTCATCTCTGATGTTTTACTATTTACGTTATCAATGATGTTCATAATTAGGTTATACGTCATTTTTTGATCATCATTTAGATCTTCATATTTATAGCCATTTACTTTCCCTAATATATAATTGATAAGTAATACACTGTATCCACTTGTAACACTAGGTGTAGGTAAACTTGGTTCATTATGAGATAACCCAAAATTTTCAGGATTTTCAAAGTAATAATTCAAAGTTAATTCATCATTACCAACTAACATTTTAAAAACATTATCGGCAAAATCATCAAAAGTTGAAGGATCATAGTCACCTGGATTAGGGGTAAAACTACAATTTTCTTCACAACTAGTTCCAATGAAAGCTAATAGTACTATTGATATTACAACAAATAATCTTTTAATATTTTTCATTATTATATCTCCATTTCTTCTATATTTACTTCTTTATTAGGGTAATAAGCAAGTTCATAGTATTCAAAGTTATTATTCACAATTTCTTTTATGCCAACATCATCAGTGTCTAAATCAAGATTGTTGCGTTGTAATCCTAATCTTTGACCACTTTTTTTTATTTTGGCTTCTTTTTTTACAAAATAAGAAATAAACTCTTTTACACTTATTTCACCCTTATTATAACACATTTTATCAACTAAGTTCTCAAAATGCTCAAGTATGCGCACCCTTTCAACATCAATTCCCACTTCTTCGCAGGCTAGAGCACAACAAACAATGTTATGGCTATGTGCAAGGGAAACAAAAAAATCATCAAATAGCGGTTTACCATTTTCTTGATATCTAAATGGTACATCACATAGGTTTTTATTATAGTAACTATATACAAGTTTATTTAATAAAGACCAACAAGCAAGCGATTGATTTCTTCTTGATTCATTTTTTATACTATTTATATGATCAATAACTTCTGTAGGTAATACGTTAATATCAAGTTTATCTACTTTATCAATAAAGGCATATCTTATTTCTATCATCGTCTACCTCCACTAATATTATACCATAATTGTACTAAAATGCAAAGGTTCCTACTTGTTAATAGTAGGAATCTTTGTTATCTATTATTTATTTATGGTTCATTTTTAATTTATTTAGTATTTACTTTATCTTTTACTAAAATTGTCGAAATCTTTACAAATTGACTGATAAATGGTAAGAAAATTAAAGTTGATATTACATTAAATAAAGTATGGAAAATTGCAATTTGGCTAGATGGATCACTTACCATTCTACCAAGTGTGTCGTTGATAAAGTTTTTCCAAATCAGTAGAATAATCATAAAAATTACACTACCAAAGACATTGAATAATAAATGAATAAGACCGGCTCTTTTGGCATTAACAGAAGCGGATGCTGATGATACAATGGCGGTTAGACAAGTACCAATGTTACTACCTAAGATAACAAATAGAGGTGCATTAGGTAATACTCCATTACCAATAGTAATGCCTGATGCAATCATTGAAATTAAAATGGTGGTAACAGCGGCCGAACTTTGTAAGGCAATTGTGATTGATGCGCCAAGCACTAATAGGATGAAAGGATTGTTAATTTTGGTTAAAAGTTCAACAAAGCGATAATCATCTTGTAAACTTACCATTGCATCTTTCATTAGATATAAAGCAATAAAGATTAAGCCAAATCCTACTAAAGCCATTCCTAAATTCTTTATTTTGGACTTTTCAAATATCATATTTAAAATCATTCCAACCCCAACAAAAGTAGCTAAATAGTTACCAATATCAACGCTATCTAAAGCCACAATATGAGCAGTTATGGTTGTACCAATGTTAGCCCCCATTATTATTGAAGTTGCTTGAAATAAATCAAGTACCCCTGCATTTACAAAACTAACCACCATAACCGTTGTTGCGGTAGAACTTTGTAGTAAAGCAGTAATTATAGTACCAACAATTACACCTAATATCCTATTTTTAGTTGTCTTCTTTAATAATTTTGTTAATTTATCACTAGCTATTTTTTCAATATTTTCGGTTAATAGTTTAAAAGCTAATAAAAAAGTACCAAGTCCACCTAAAAGTTTTGTAACAATCATCAACATATTAATATCTCCCCTTATGTTATTCAAGATATTCTATTATGTCAATGTAATTTTTAGTATTGCAAAAAAGCGACATTAATTGCTAATGCCGCTATTTTAATTCAATTTTATTTAGTTATTTATTTTTTGGAAATCTTTCTCTAGATACATAAGTTGTATGTAATAATTCATGAGCTTTATGAGAATTAGGTTTTCCTAGGAAATCACTATATAATTTTTGTACTTGTTTATTGTTATGAGATTGACGTACCTTTTGACGTTCATCTTCAGAATATAATGCTTGAGCACGTTTTTCTTTGTATGTGTCTAAGATATTGTTATCTTCATTAGGTAAGAAGCATGGTTTAACATATGGTTGTCCACCACCGTTAATGCATCCACCTGGGCAACCCATAATTTCAATAAATGTATATGGGCTCTTACCACTACGAATTTCATCCATTAATACTTTGGCATTACGCATACCTGAAGCAACAGCAACTTTAATTTCTGATCCAGCAATATTTAAAGTAGCTTCTTTTAATCCTTGCATACCACGAACAGCAGTGAATTCTACTGCTTCATATTCTTTACCAGTTAATTC
>ULOF01038520.1_pt1 | contig 37794 bp, 40 predicted proteins | sample 1952371 | NCBI WGS metagenome assembly ULOF01 (sample SAMEA4835597, study PRJEB28245) | human gut metagenome | biome: gut microbiome; material: fecal sample | place: Denmark | collected 2008 | reverse complement strand
CACACGCTTGATAAGCGTGGGGTCGCAGGTTCAAGTCCTGCCAGGCCCACCATATTTATTTTTAACAGTTGCCTGATTAGCTCAGTTGGTAGAGCATGCGGCTGTTAACCGTAGGGTCGTAGGTCCGAGTCCTACATCAGGCGCCATATCTTATTTGCCCAATTAGCTCAGTTGGTAGAGCATGCGGCTGTTAACCGTAGGGTCGTAGGTCCGAGTCCTACATTGGGCGCCATATTTATTTGGCCTGTTGGTGAAGTGGCTTAACACACATGCCTTTCACGCATGCATTCACGAGTTCGAATCTCGTACAGGTCACCATATGATTATTAATCTAAGTTTTACTTAGATTTTTTTTGTTTATTTTTTTTAAAAAATTATGTATAATATAAATAATTGTTTGAAACTTAATTGGAGGAAAAAAATATGTTAGATGTGATTGTTGATACATTATTAGATGGAATAAAACTAATCCCTTTTTTATTTATTGCTTTTTTAATACTAGAATTATTAGAACACAAATTAAGTGGTAAGAATAAAAAAATAATAGAAAAATCAGGAAAATTTGGTCCAATAATTGGTAGTATGTTAGGTGCATTCCCACAATGTGGTTTTTCCGTTGCTGCAACAAATTTTTATGCTACAAGAATCATAACTCTTGGAACACTTATATCTATATATTTATCAACCTCAGATGAAATGTTACCACTATTAATATCAGAAGGAGTTAATATAAAGTTAATTATTAAAGTATTAGGTATAAAAATATTAATAGGTATGATTAGTGGTTTTATAATAGATTTAATATTTAGAAAAAAAGAAAAAAATCATATTCATGATTTTTGTGAAGAAGAACATTGTAATTGTAAAAATGGTGTACTTATATCAACAATAAAACATACATTAAATATTACATTGTTTATAATAATAATATCTTTTATATTAAATACCATTATATACTATGTTGGTGAAGATACATTAGGAAATTTAATATTTAGAAAAAAAGTGTTAGGCCCTATCTTATCAAGTTTAATAGGATTAATTCCAAATTGTGCTTCAAGCGTAGTAATAACACAACTATATTTGGAAAATGTTATATCATTTGGAGCAATGATGTCAGGTTTATTAACGGGAAGTGGAGTTGCTATATTAGTACTTTTTAAAGTAAACAAAAATTTAAAAGAAAATTTAAAAATATTAAGCCTTGTATATATAATAGGAGTAATTTCTGGAATAATTATAGAACTTATAAATATTGTTTAAAATTTATAAGTTTTTAATTGTCAAAACACGAACAAATGTATTATAATTATATATGGAGATGATTTCATGGAAAGAGTAATATTACATATAGATGTTAACAATGCTTTTTTATCATGGAGTGCAATTTACCTTTTAAATAATGGATATAAATATGATATAAGAAATAGCTATGCAGTAATAGGTGGAGATGAGGAAACAAGAAGAGGAATAGTTTTAGCTAAATCTACACCGGCAAAAAAACTTGGCATAGTAACAGGTGAAACACTTTACAGTGCACGAAAAAAATGTAGGGTATTAAAAACTTATCCTATGCAATATGATTTTTACAAAGAAATGTCAAATAAATTATTTGAGCTATTAAAAAATTATACATCAGATATAGAAGTTGCATCTATAGATGAATGCTACTTAGATTATACATCAGTAAAAAAACTATATGGGAATGAATTAGATTTCGCAAAAAAAATTCAAAAAGAGATATATGAAAAATTAGGATTTACAGTAAATATAGGAATAGCAAATAATAAATTATGTGCGAAAATGGCATCAGATTTTACAAAACCTAATAAAATACATACCCTATATGATAATGAAGTAAAAACTAAGATGTGGCCACTTGATGTTGGAGATTTATTTGGAATTGGAAAACAAACAAAAATAAAATTAAAAAAAATAAATATAAACACAATAGAAGATTTAGCTAAAACAGATTATACATTTTTATATAAATATTTTAAGAATCAAGCTAAGCAAATGATAGAAAGTGCTAATGGTATAAATAACCAAATAGTAAATAGTATACCACCAGAAAACAAAGGAATAGGAAATGAAATAACACTAAATCATGATATTTATAATAAAGAAGAACTATATGATAAATTATTATATTTATCAGAAAAGGTTGGTTTAAGACTAAGAAATTTAAATAAATATGCATACGTAGTAGTAGTTGTTGTAAAAGATGTTTATTTTAAAAAATATAGTCATCAAATAAAATTAACTAATCCAATAAATTCAACAAATGAAATTTATGAAACTTCAATTAAAATATTAAATGAAATGTGGAGAGATATACCAGTTAGATTGATAGGTATAAGACTTGATAATTTAACTTCATCATTTAACTATCAAGCATCAATATTTGATGACTTTAATAAAAAAAGTAAAAATGAAAAATTAGATAAAACAATTGATAATTTAAAAACAAAATACGGTAATAACATATTAAAAAAAGCAAAACTATTATCACACGACAAATAATTTAGTGGAAATAAATACAGTAATATGGTATACTTTATAGGGTGATAGAATGAAGAAAACAATAATTAGATATAGTATTTTATTATTAATAGCAGTCTTTATATTTATATTAATAAGATTTGTGTTTATGAAAGAAAAAACATTTGACAAAATAAACTATAAACAATATACACAATTAAAAAGTAACAATAAAACAAATTATATATATATAACAAGCGATGATTTCAAGATAGAAGAATTTGAACATCAATTAGTTTTGTTAATGAATGAAAAAAATATTGATATAAAAAAATTAGATGTAACTAAGCAATCAGAATTTGAGCAAATTATATCAGATGAATTATTTATAGATTACTTTTCAGATTCTCCTGTATTTCCAAATTTAATAATAATGAAAGATGGAAAAATAGTTAACGCTATAACATATTCATCACAAGAAGAATTAGAAAATATAGAAGTGGAAAAATAATATGGATACAAAAATAATAAAACAAATGGTAAATGATTTAAATATAAATGAAAAAAGTATAATAGCTACATTAAAACTATTAGAAGATGGAAATACAATTCCTTTTATAGCAAGATATAGAAAAGAAGCTACAGGAGCACTTGATGAAGAACAAATAAGAAAAATAAATGAAGTATATGAATATCAAGTAAATCTATTAAAAAGAAAAGAAGATGTAATAAGATTAATAGATGAAAAAGGTTTAATGAATGATGAATTAAAACAAAAAATTCTTTCTGCAACAAAGTTAGTAGAAGTGGAAGATTTATATAGACCATACAAAGAAAAGAAAAAAACAAAAGCAACAGATGCTATAAATAATGGATTAGAACCATTAGCAAAAAAAATTCTTTCATTTCCAGAAAATGGAGATATAAATAAGCTATCAATTCCTCATTTATCTGATAAAGTAAAAACAGTAGAAGAAGCTGTGACTGGTGCTGAATATATAATAGCAGAATACATAAGTGATAATGCATCATATAGAAAATGGATTAGAACAAATACATATTTATATGGAAAAATAACAAGCAAATTAAAAAAGAATGCCGAAGATAACGAAAAAATATATGAAATGTATTATGACTATAGCGAACCTATAAAAGAAATAAAACCACATAGAATACTTGCTTTAAATAGAGGAGAATCAGAGAAAGTATTAACAGTTTCAATAGAAATAGATGAAACAAAAATAATTGAATATTTAAAAAATAAAATAATAAAAAGAGATTCATTTGTAAATGAATATGTTATTTTATCAATAATAGATAGCTATAAAAGATTAATTAAGCCAAGTATTGAAAGAGAAATAAGAAGTGAATTAACAGAACATGCAAGTGAAGTTGCTATAGATAATTTTAGTAAAAACTTAGAAAAATTATTATTACAACCACCTATGAAAGATAAAATGATATTAGGACTAGATCCAGCTTATAGAACAGGATGTAAACTTGCGGTTATAGACCAAACAGGACAAAGAATAAAAATAGAAAAAATATATCCACATGAGCCTGTAAATAAATATGAAGAAGCAAAAAAAATAACAATTGATCTTATAAATAAATATAATATTGATATTATTGCTATAGGAAATGGAACAGCATCTAGAGAAAGTGAAGCTTTCATAGTTGATGTAATAAAAAATGTAAATAGAAAAGTTGAATATATAATAGTAAGTGAAGCAGGTGCTAGTGTATATTCAGCATCAAAACTTGCTATTGAGGAATTTCCAGATTTACACGTTGAAGAAAGAAGTGCGATAAGTATAGCTAGACGTTTACAAGATCCACTTTCAGAACTTGTGAAAATAGATCCACAAAGTATAGGAGTAGGGTTGTATCAACACGATGTTCCAAATAAACAATTATCTGAATCCCTTAATTTCGTAGTAAGTTGTGCAGTAAACTCAGTAGGCGTAAATGTAAACACAGCAAGTCCATTTTTATTTAAATATGTATCAGGAATTAATAAAAAAAATATTGAAAAAATAATTAACTATAGAAATGAAAAAGGAAAAATTTTATCAAGAGATGAATTAAAAAAATTACTTTCAGATAAAACATATGAACAAGCAATTGGATTTTTAAGAATTGTTGATGGAAAAAACATTTTAGATGAAACTTCCATTCACCCTGAAAGTTATGATTTAACACGTAAATTATTAAAAGAACTAGATTTAAAAATAGATGATATTGGTAAAGAAGATTTTAAATTAAAATTAGAAAAAACAGATATAAATAATTTAGCTGCTATTTTAAAAAGTGATTATTACACATTAGAAGATATAATTAAATCATTAATAAAACCAAATAGAGATCCAAGAGATACAATGCCAAAACCAATTTTAAAAAGTGATATATTACATATAGAAGATTTAAGCATTGGTATGAAATTACAAGGAACAGTAAGAAACGTTGCACCTTTTGGAGTATTTATTGATATAGGACTTAAAAATGATGCACTAGTGCACATTTCTAGACTATCAAATAAATATGTAAAAGATCCAATGGAAGTTGTTAATGTTGGTGATATAGTAGATTGTTATGTATATGAAATATCAAAAGAAAAAAATAAAGTTTCACTTTCGTTAATAGAGGTGTAAAATGAAAAAAATATTATTATTAATGGTATTATTCTTAACTGCATGCTCAAGCGAAGCAATGAAAGGTTATTTGACAGTAAAATGTGTAAAAGAAGATGAATTTAACGATACAAAAAATACAAACACAATAACTATAAAACATAAAGATAATAACATTACAAATATTGAAATTAGCTATAAATATGAGACTACTAATAAATATACATTAGATTCTTATAAACAAAGTTTAATATCTGAATCACGTAAATATAAAAATGTAGAAATAGAAAAAAATGAAAATAAATCAAGCTTTGAGTTAATTTATAAAATTGATTATTCAAATACAACAAATGAAATAAAGCAAGAATTTAATTTAGAAGAATTAGAAAGTAACCAAGTAAAGAATTTAGAAAAACAAGGCTATAGTTGTAAGTAGGAGGAATTATGAATAAAAAGAAGTTAATGGTGGTAATTGATATATTGTTAGGTGCAATTTTAGTTGGAATTATGACATTTGGAATATATCAATATCTAAAAAGTGATGGTGAAAAATTCAAAGCAGAATATGAGGCATTAAACAATGAAAATGTAAATATAAATATTTCAAAAAATAATCCAATTAAATATGTAACTTTGGATGAAGTATTTGATATTATACAAAATAAAACAGGAGTAATATATTTTGGATTCCCTGGATGCCCTTGGTGTAGAAACATGATACCAGTTTTATTTGAAGCAGCAAAAAATAATAACATAGATACAATTTATTACTTTAATCCAAGAAATGTAAAAAAGTCTGATAATGATGAGTATAATAAATTAAAAGAAATATTAAATGAATATTTATCCGAAGATGAAAATGGTCAAAAAGTATTATATGTTCCAGATGTTTATTTTATTAAAGATGGAAAAATAGTAGGACATCATTTAGGTACTGTTGACTCACAAGAGGATCCAACTATTTCATTGACAGAAGAAGAAAAAAATGAATTATTAGATATATTTAATGAATTATTTGAAAAAATTAGAAACTAGTTATTTCTAGTTTTTTTAATGATTAAATTGTGTTATAATCTTAATGTAATAATGAAAGGAATATCAATCAGTATTGATTGAGGTGAAAAGATGGTATATTTAGATTACAGTGCAACAACACCAGTTAATAAAGAAGTGTTAGAAAGCTTTAATAAAGCATCATTAGATTTTTTTGGAAATCCTAATTCATTACATAAACTTGGAATGCAATCAAAAAAATTAATAGATGATGCAACAGAACAAATATCTTCAATATTGAATGTAAAACCTAGTGAAATAATATATACAAGTGGTTCTAGTGAATCAAATAACTTAGCCATAAAAGGAATTGCTCTTAAATATAAAAATAGAGGAAAACATATAATAACGTCTCCTTTAGAACACTCATCTATATATGGCCCTTTAAATTTCTTAACAGAAAATGGTTTTGAAGTTGATTTTGTAAAATTGAATTCAAATGGTTTAGTAGATTTAGAAAATTTAAAAGAATTAATAAGAGAAGATACTATTTTAGTTAGTATAGCCTCTGTTAATAGTGAGATAGGATTATTGCAACCAATAGAAGAAATAGCTAATATAGTTAAAGAATATCCAAAATGTTTCTTTCATGTTGATATGACTCAATCAATAGGAAAAGTAGATATTCCTTTAACAAATATTGATTTAATGAGTTTTTCAGCTCATAAAATATATGGACTTAAAGGTATAGGTTGTTTAATAAAAAAAGAAAAAGTATTACTTGAACCAATAATTCATGGTGGGAAAAGTACAACAGTATTTAGAAGTGGTACACCTGCAACACCTTTGATAGTTTCTATATCAAAAGCACTACGTTTAGAACATACTTCATTAGATGAAAAATATAAAAATGTTTTAGAAAAAAGAAATTATTTAAAAGAAAGATTAGAAAAGTATGAAAACGTTTATATAAATAGTAATGATTATTCAATTCCCTATGTTCTTAATTTTAGTGTAATAGGTGTAAAACCAGAAACTATGTTACATGCATTAGAAATGGATGATATATATATATCAACACAAAGTGCATGTTCAACAGGTCAAATGTCTAAACCAGTATTTGCGGTAACTAATGATGAAAAAAGAGCTCTTTCAAGTTTAAGAATAAGTATATCTAATTATACAACTAAAGAGGAGTTAGATTTATTTTTAAAATCCTTTGATAAAAAATATAAAAAGTTAATATTAAAGTAGGTGAAATATGAAAATACTTAAATTTAATGCAGTTTGGTGCAGTGGTTGTTTAGTTATGAAAAAGACCATAAAAGAAATAAAGGAATTATATCCAGAAATAGAATTTATTGATTATGATTATGATTTAGATGAAAAAGAAGTTGAAAAATGGAATGTTGGTACATTAATACCAGTTATGATTTTTTTAAATGAAGAAGGAAAAGAAATATTTCGTTTAAATGGTGAAAAATCGAAAAAAGAAATAGTAAAAGTAATAGAGGAGTTAAGAAATGAAAAAAATTAAATATATATTTTTATTTATTTTATCTTTCTTATTTATATTACCAAGTATAAATGCAGAAGAAAAAAAACAAGTAAATGTATATTTATTTCATTCTAATACTTGTAGTCATTGTAAAGCCGAAACAGAATTTTTAAACGAAATTCAAAAAGAATATGAAAATTTGAAAATTAATTTATATGAAATAAATGATGTAAAAGAAAATAAAGAATTAATGATTAATATAAAAGAAAAATTAAATATTGATTCACCTATGGTTCCTTTTACAGTCATAGGGGATTATTATTATATAGGATATAATGATGGCGTAAAAGATGGAATAAAAAATTTAATAGAAAAATATACATCTGAAGAACAATATGATGTTATTAAAGATATAATAGATGGAAAAGATGTTTCAAACTTTAAAATTAAAAATGGAGAAATTAATAAAATATCAACAGTGTTTGGTGAAATAGATCCTGCAAAAGTATCATTACCAATACTTTCTGTAATAATGGGTGCTATTGATGGATTTAATCCATGTGCAATGTGGGTTTTGATATTTTTAATAACAATGTTATTTAATATGGAAAATAAAAAAAGAATGTGGGCACTTGGTATTACATTCTTAGTTACATCAGCTTTGATATATTTAGTATTTATGTTTGTATGGCTTGGAGTAGCAACCAAATTACTTACAACGATTAGTTGGTTAAAATTATTAATTGGTTTAATAGCGTTAATAGGTGCATTCATAAATTTAAAAGGATTTATAAAATCGATAGTTAAAAAGGATGCTGGTTGTGAAGTTGTTGATAACTCTAAAAGAAAGAAAATTATATCTAAAATAAAAAAGTATACATCAGAAAAAAGTTTTATTTTAGCAATGTTAGGAGTAATGTTGTTAGCTATTTCTGTAAATGCTATAGAACTTGCATGTTCTGCCGGACTTCCAGTTTTATTTACAAATGTTTTAGCCTTGAATGATGTTAATTTTATTGAAAAATGCATATATATTTTTATTTACATATTCTTCTTCTTAATAGATGATATCATAGTGTTTTTTGTAGCAATGTTTACTCTTAACATTAAAGCACTTTCAACAAAATATACAAAATATTCTCACTTAATAGGTGGAATCATAATGCTTATTATTGGAATACTTATGATATTTAAACCTGAATGGTTAATGTTTAATTTTTAAACGACCATTCTTTTTTTACTATATATTTACGCATATATAAAATTACTCATTGACAAAAAATTAGAAATAATATAATCTATATTATAGATAGGAGTGAGGGAATGAACGAAGTTCAAAATGAAAAAAAAGTTAGTACAGCTGTAGTAGTTTTAATCACATTATTAGTAGTATTATTAGTGGGATGTATAAGTTTTATAGTATATGACAAATTTATAAAGAAGGATAATAGTAATCCAACAGTAACCGACAAAGATAAAAATAATGAAGCTAAACAAAATATAGAAATAAGCTTGTCTGATCCTATAATTACTTCATTAGTTTATCCAACTGATAGAAGTGCAGAATTTATATCAACATGGTCATATAAAAATATAAATGTATCACAAATTAGTAGAGATGATATGATGTTTGATGCAGCAACATATGTAAAATATACAAGTACAGAAAAGAATAATGAAGACTTTAATGTATATTCAGCAAGTGAAATTGAAAAGAACTTTAAAAAAATATATGGCCCAGACACAGCATATTCAAATGCTAATATAGTTTCATATGAGGGTTGTATAAGTGCTAATTATAATGAAAAAGATAATACTTATATAGCTTCTTCAAAATGCGGTACCGAGTCTTGTGGTTTCAAAGATGTAGTATCAAAAATATATAAAGCAGAGAAAGATCCTAATGAAGAATATATATATGTATATTCTTACGCACAAAAAGTAGAAGGTAAATGCGATTCTAATTTTGAAACAATCGAAACTTATTTAGTAGATAAAAATGATACAAAAACAAAAACATTATATACAGAAGAAGTGGGACAATATTCAGAGAAATATAAATCAACTATTAACGAAATGATTGATAATAAAGAAGTTGAAACATATAAATGGACATTTAAAAAACAAAGTGATGGAAAATATTATTTTTATAGCGGAGAATGGCAATAGTCATTCTTTTTTTTGCTTGATATATTAAGAATAACTCCCATAATAATCATATAACTAAGTAAACTAGACCCACCGTAGCTTATAAAAGGTAGAGTTATCCCAGTAATTGGAATTAATCCAAAAGTCATACCAATATTTTGAAATTGTTGATATAAAATCATTCCTGTTATTCCAGAAATAATATAAAAATTAATTCCGCCTTTACTTTTTTTACCAAGATTTATTAATTTAATATCAAAAATTGAAATAAAAATTATAAATAAAACAGATCCAATAAAACCAAAATTATTAGAAAATACAGCAAAGATAAAATCAGTTTGAGGTTCTGGAAAATATATAGGTGTATTATTTAACCCCATACCAAACAATCCACCACTACCAATAGATACAATGCCATTAGTTAATTGATAACCACTGTTATTGTTCCAATCAATTAATCTATCAATTCTTAAGAAAAAACTGGTTCCAAAAATATCAATAAATAACTCATTGTTCAAAAAAAACATTAATAATATAAAAGCTACAATACTAATTACTAGTAAAAATAAAGCAATAAACCATCCATATCTAATTCCGGATGTGAATAACATAAAGATCGTTATAAGTAAATATATTAAAACAACACCAGTGTCAGGTTCAAGAAAAGTTAAAATTAAAGGTATTAGAACAATAACTCCAACTCTAAGTAAGAAAAATAACTCATCTTTTACAGTTGCTTTTTTATACTTTGTATTAAATTTATCAATTTCTTTAGCTAACATAATAATTAGAATTATTTTCATAAATTCACTAGGTTGAAAAGTGCCAACTCCAGGAATTAAAAACCAACATTTAGAATTATTAATAGTAGGTCCAAATAAAAGAAGCCCTAACAACAAAATATTTCCAATTATATAAAATATTTCTATGTGTTTATATATAAAATCAGTTTTTATAAAAACAACAATTAATAAAATAATTCCTATTAAATACCAACCAGCTTGTTTCAAATCAAGATTATTTACATTAGTAAGCAATTTATTTGAACTAGAAATTGTTAAAATACTTAATATCATAAATAAGATAATTGAAATAACAAAAAAATAATCTATTTTATATTTTAATATCTTTTTCAAGTTGAATCACCTGTTATAATAATTTACAATTTTTAAAATAAATATTCATTAAATAAAAAAGTTGATAAAATATATAAATATGTAGTATAATTAAACTGGTGATAGAATGGAACATTTGCAGTATATAATTATAATAGCTGTTTTAATAATAATAGCGATTGCTATTACAAAATCAAAAAAGAAAGATTTTAAAATTGAAATAAATAAGTTAGTAGAATATTTAGGTGGTAAAGATAATATCGTAAGTTACGATGTTCAAAAATCTAGATTTATTGTTAATTTAAAAACTACAGATACTGTTAATAAAGAAGGTATTCAAAAGATGGGGGCTCAAGGTATCGTAGAAGTAGAAAATCAGCTAAAAATAATATTTGGTGAAGATGCAAAACAATTAAAAAAATGTATTGATGATTTAATGTGATAAAATTCTTCACATTTTTTCTTTATTCGACAAAATATGACAAATATATATGATACCATTTAATTAACAAATTTATTTGTTAGAGTGTGGGGGAATATATGTTAGAAATTATTTTAATTAATAGTATTTTTGTATTGTTTCCATTATTATGTTATTTGATTTATGCAATATGCATGCAGAACTATTCTTTAAAAAAAAAGGAATTCTATTTAGATTTTGCGCTCATATCTTCATGTTATTTACTTATAAAATATGGGTACTCATATTCAACAATGGTTCCAAAACTAATGTTTCATATACCTTTAATATTTGCGTATTTATTAAATAGAAAATTAGGTATACTTATATTATCTTTGGTAGGTATTTATTATTACAGTTCCTATAATTTTGGATTATATATAATTTTAATAGAATATGTTATTTATTATATTTTGTATATATTAAAACAAAAATATAAAAGATTTGATTTCTTGTATATAAGATTATTTGTATTTACCAATACAGTAGTTTCATTTTTGTGGCTTTTAACAGATAAAACCGTTTTATTTACACTTTCATGGCAACTTATAGTTATATGTTTACTTTATTATTTTTTAATATGTTTAGTTGTTAATATATTTAAAAAATCAGAGCAAATAACTAATATGTACAATAGTTTAAAAGACTTACAGAATTTAAAAAACTTACGTGAGAGTATATTTAAAATAACACATGAAATAAAGAATCCAATAGCTGTTTGTAAAGGATATTTAGATATGTTTCAAATAAATAATAAAGAACATAATGAAAATTATATTCCTATAATAAAAGAAGAAATCAATAGAACATTAGTTTTGCTACAAGATTTCTTATCATTAAACAAAGTAACAATCGAAAAAGATATATTGGATATAAATTTATTAATAGAAGATGTTATAGACAATTTTCATCTTCTTTCAAAAGAAAAAAACATAATTATTACATATAAAAATACTGATGATGAAATATTTATAAATGGGGATTATAACAGAATTGTTCAGGTACTTATAAATGTAATAAAAAATAGTATAGAAGCAATTGAGGCAAATGGGATAATAAAAATTGAATTAAATAATAATGAGGATGAAGTAGAAATATTAGTTCATGATAATGGACCTGGTATGGATAGTGAAACATTAGAAAAAATCAAACAACTATTCTTTACAACAAAACAAAATGGAACCGGTTTAGGAGTTGCACTTTCAAATGAAATAGTTGAAGCACATGGTGGGAAAATGAAATATACATCAATAGTAAATAAGGGAACGACTGTTTTAATTACTTTAAAAAAGCACTAAAGTGCTTTTATTTTGCTTCAATATAAATATTTTTGTCAAAAACATGTTGATTATTTTTAAGTTTATTACTAATTCTTTCAAGTTCAGAAGTATCTATTAAAAAGAAATCATGAATCAATATAGGTTTACCATTAGAAGTAGTAGGGTCATCCCAAGTTAAGTCAATGTGTTGCCATTTTTCATCCAAATATAAAAGATTCCATACATGTTCATCATTAATTATTTTATAGTTTTTAATTCCAAGTCTATCCAAAAAAATTGCCATTAAATCACTATAACCAGAACATACAGCTTTTTTATTTACTAATGCGCCATATGCTTTATTTGAACCATTTTCCTCAATATTTAATGAAGTATCATAACTAAGCATATTTATTACATAATCATGAAATGCTTTTATTTTTTCTTTAGTAGTCATGTCATCAGTTATTATTTCATCAATAATTTTATCCATTTGTTCATTAACATAATTTATTTCATCATCAGTATATAATTTTTGAATGTTAACAGTTACTTTACCTAAACTAGATACTTCAAATGTTAAATATTTATAACTATTAAATGGATTAACCATATTATTTATAATTGATAAATCTTCAGATTCCTTTGTAATATAATTTATATCGTTGTAGCAATCTTTATAATCAGGATTACAATAGAATTGAAAAGTAGTCCAACCATTATTTAATATAGTATAAAAAATATTTAATAAATCCTGCTTATTGTTAGGTTCAAAATTTGTTACAGTGTGAACATAATTATATTCATAATCTTTATAATATGTATTTGCTTCACTAATTACAATTTTGTTGTTTATTACAAAATTTTTTAAAATATAATCCGAAATATTATTCCTAAATAAATATAAACAACTTATAATACCTATTAAAAATGTAAACTTTATAACTTTTTTTAATTTCATTTAATTCACCTACATATAGTATATCAAAAAAAAACTCAAACATTATTTAAAATAAAAAAAAAGTAAAATAATTACATTTCATTTACCTTTTTAGTTAATCTTGATTTATTACGTGCACAGTAATTTTTTGTAGCAACACCACAAGAAGTTGCTTTATCTATTCTTTTAATAGCTATTTTTAGATTTTCAGCAGCTTTATCTTTGTCTTTAGCTTTTACTGATTTTTCTACATTTTTAATAGCTGTTTTCATACTAGCTTTAAAATTATTGTTATTTTCTTTTTTCTTAGCATCAACTAAGATTTTTTTCTTAGCGTTTTTCATATTTGGCATAATATCACCTCCATGTCATTAATACTTATAACATTTTAACAAAAAAATGATAAAAAAGCAAATAAATTTAATAAATTATTTAAAAATGATAAAAATATTAGAGGTGAATAGTATGAATAGAGAAAAAGATTTAAAAAAATATAACATAAGAACAGATCTACTTGTTGAAAGTATAAAAGATAATAATAATATAAAACCAGTTATTAATATAGAAGATAAAATTAAAATCACTACTGTAAAAGTTGATGAAAAGACGGAGAAATTAATAAATAAGAAGCAAGGTAATTATATTACAATAGAATTTGAAGATGTTACAGATTTTACAAATAAAGAAAAAGTAAAAGAAATTTTTTCTAAGGAATTAAAAAAAATGTTAGCAAATTTAAAAATCACAAAAAATTCATACTGTCTTATTATAGGACTTGGAAATGATAAATCAACTCCAGATTCTTTAGGTCCATTATCAATAAATAATATTATAGTAACATCTCATTTGTTTGAACTTCAAAATGTTGAAGGTTTTATGAAAGTCAGTGCGATAAATCCAGGTGTTATGGGACAAACAGGAATAGAAACTAGCGATATAATCTTAAGTTTAGTAGAAAAATTAAAACCAGACTTTTTAATAGCAATTGATTCTTTAGCAAGTAGTTCTATTGAAAGAGTAAACAAAACAATACAAATGACTGATACAGGAATACATCCTGGTAGTGGAGTTGGAAACAGCAGAAAAGAAATTAGTTATGAAAAATTAAATATACCTGTTGTCGCAATAGGTGTACCAACTGTTGTAGATGCAAATGTAATTGTATCTGATACAATAAATTATATGTATAAACATTATGCATTTAATAAAGAATTTCTAAAAAATCCAATTAGTAAATTAGTTCCAAATGGTGTTAATTATTTAAAAAAAGATGTTAATATAAAAGAATCCGATAAAAAAGATTTATTTGGGATAATTGGAACATTATCTGACGATGAATTTAAAGAATTAATATATGAAGTTTTGACCCCAATAGGTTATAATATGATGGTAACACCTAAAGAAATTGACTTTGTTATAGAAAAATTATCTGATGTTATAGGAAATGGAATAAATAAAGCTCTTCATGATGAAGTAAATTAAATATCAAGTTATTTGATATTTTTTTTGACAAAATGTACGCATATAATTATATATAATCATTAAAGAGGTGAAAAAATGAAATTTAAAAGTAAAAGAAAAATCAAATTAAAATTTAAATATTTAATATTTATTATTATAATAATTTTAATTTATTTATTGTTTTCATACATTTCATCTAACTTTAAATTAGTTACAATAAATAAAAATGCTATATCTAAAATACTTTCAAATAATAGTATTCATATTATATATAATGAAGATGATAATTATTTAAATAAAATATTACAAAAATTTATAAACATAAATGACCCAGTCGGAATACTTAAAAATCAAACAGAAAATAAAATTATATTAAAAGATAAATTAAAATTAAGTTCATATAAATATAAAGTATATTTATACAATACACATGATTTGGAACAATATAAAGATTTTATTCAAAATATAAAAATAAATGTTGGTAACGCTTCGTTATTGCTTTCAAATAATTTAAAAAGCATAGGAATAGATGTAATAGTGGAAAAACAAAAAGTATCTGATTTAACAAATAATGATTTATCAAAAAGTTTTGATGCAAGTAAAATATTAATAGAAAATATAATACAAAATGAAAATATTGATTTATTTATAGATTTACACAGAGATGATGAAAAAAAAGAAGTTACAACTTTAGAACTAAATGGTAAAAAATATGCAAAAGTAAAATTTGTAGTAGGAAGAAAAAATAAAAATTATATGTTAAATTATAATTTAACCGAACTAATTAATAGAAAAATAAAAGAAAAATATCCAGATTTAACACGTGGAATAGTATTAAATGATAATTATACATATAATCAAGAATTATCAGAAAAAATCATATTTATAAATATTGGTGGATATGAAAATGACATAGTTGAAGTAAAAAACACAATAGATTTGTTAGGACCAATAATTAAGGAGGTATTAGATGAAGAAAACTAAAGTTTTAAATGTCATTTTTAAATACTTGTTTTTAATGTCATTTATTACATTTTTAACAATATATTTGTCACAAGCAACAGGATATTATGAATATAGACAATATAAAAAAAAGGAACTAACTGAGGAACAAATTAAAAAATTTGAAAAAGATATAAGCGATGGAAAAGAAATAGATATAGAATCATACCTAGAACCCGTACAAAACTATGAAAATAAAATTTCGAGTGCTACACTTGCTATATCAGATACAATTGGAGATTATATGGTAAAAGGTATTGGAATAATATTTGGTGGTATTGGAAAATTAATAGATAGTTAACATATACTAAAGTATAAACAATTATTGACTTTAAAGGGTTTCAAATGTATAATTGTAGAAAGAGAGGAGTATATATATGTTTTGTAAAGAATGCGGAAAAAAGATGCCAGAAGATTCTAAGTTTTGCCCAGAATGTGGAACAAACAATAGTACAAAAAAAACAGTAAAAAAAGAAACTAAAAAAGTAACAAAGGAATTAACTAAGGAACAAATTATTGAAGGAGATACTAAAGTATTCAAAATAGTTTCTTACATCGGAATACTTTGGATTTTAGGACTTTTCTGTGGCTCAAAAAATGATTCTAAAGTTAGATTTCATGTTGGTCAAGGAATTATTTTAACAATTGCTTGTGTTGCAGCAGGAATAGTTGCGGGTATTATTAATTTAATAATTGTAGCAACTTGTGTAGAAGCTTCATTCTTTGGAATAACTACTGGTGTAAATACATTAGGTAAAGTTTTATTAGCAATCGTTAATTTAGCTTACTATGGAGCATGTATATTCTATATTGTTACTGGAATTGTTCATGCAGCAAAAGATAAAGAAGAAAAACTACCTTTAATTGGTAATTTAGCTTTTTATAAATAACCTTGTTGGTTATTTTTTTTTATGATATAATTTTTTATATTAAAGGAGAATTTTATGGAAGATTTAATAATTGGAGCACATGTTAATTTTAATAAAAATGAGCAATTGGTTGGATGTGTAAAACAAGCACTTGATTATAAAGCAACAACATTTATGTTTTATACAGGAGCACCACAAAATACTGTTAGAGTTTCTATTGATGATAATTTAACTAGTAAAGCAAAACAAATGATGGTTGACAATAATATTGATATAAATAATGTGGTTATACATGCACCTTATATCATAAACCTAGCTAATAATAATGATAATTATAATTTTGCTATTTCATTTCTTAAACAAGAAATTGATAGAACAATAAGTTTAGGTATTAATAAAATTGTATTACATCCAGGAAGCCATGTGAAATTAGGGGAAACAGAGGGTATAAAAAATATAATATTCGCACTTAATAAAGTATTAGATCCAAATAAAAATGTGGTTATTTGTTTAGAAACTATGGCTGGTAAAGGAAGTGAATGCGGAAAAACATTTGAAGAAATAAAGCAGATTATAGACGGAATAGAATTAAAAGATAAAATAGGAGTTTGCCTAGATACATGTCATATAAATGATGCAGGATATGATTTAAACGATTTTGATAAAATAATAAATGATTTTGATAAGGTAATAGGCCTTAAATATTTAAAATGTGTTCATATAAATGACAGTAAGAATATACTAGGAAGTCATAAAGATAGACATGAAAATATAGGATATGGAACAATTGGTTTTGAAAATTTAATTAAAATAATTTATCACGAAAAATTAAAAAATATCCCAAAAATATTAGAAACTCCATATGTTTCTAAAAATGAAAATGATAACAAAAAAATATATCCACCATATAAATTTGAAATAGAAATGATAAGAAATAAAAAAATTAATGAAAATTTAATAGAAGACATAAGAAATTATTATAAATAATGGCATAATTAAAATCATAAAAAAGAGCAAATATGCTCTTTTATTGTAGAAAATTTTTATATTTTTCTTTAAAGAAATAATATAAATTTTTAATTTTATTTAAATTATTTTCATCAATTTCAAAACTTAATTTGTTAAAAATTGGAGTAACATCACCAAACACAATTTGTTTCCAATCCTTTTTAATACAATTATAAATTATATCTAAATTATTATTATTTAGAGTAATATTGTTTTTTAATCCAAAATCATAAACATCTTTTTTTGTTATTTTGTCAATATATTGTTTAATTATAAACTCTTTCAATGAAATCACCTTAATATAATATATGTATAAAAGTTAAAATAGAGAATAATATAATTATAGGTGATATTATGTATAAGGCAAAACCATTAAAATTTTCATTTAATGCTTTAGAACCATACTTAAGTGAAGAAACGGTGCGAAGACATTATATAATATATACAAATTATGTAAAAAGATTAAATGATTTAATAGAAAATAATAAATATACTTTAGAAGAAACAATAAAAAATATAGACGAATTTCCTATGGAAAATAGAGATAAAATATTATTTTTATCATCAGCTATCTTAAATCATGAATTATATTTTGAAAATATAGGACTAAATAAATCAGAACCAGTGGGAAAATTAAAACAAAAAATAGAACAACAATATGGAAGCTTTGAAAAATTTAAGGAAGAATTTAAAAAACAAGCATCATATGTTATAGGATCAGGTTATACATTTTTAATATTAAACAATAACGATTTAGAAATAATTAATACATCTAATCAAGAAAATCCATATTCATATGATCTTATACCAATAATGAATATAGATTTATGGGAACATGCTTATTATATTGATTATTTTAATAGACAAGAATATATAGATAACTTTTTTTCAATAATTGATTTTGAAGAAGTAAACAACAATTATGAAAAAAATATCAAATAATAAAATAATAACTATTGAAAGAAGATATAATATATTAATTGCTATAACAATAATCGCAATGCTCATTTTAGTAATAGGACTATTTAACGTACAAATATTAAAACATAATTATTATAAAGATAAATTACAAGAATTAACAAACAACATTGTATATGGAGAAAGTGCTCCAAGAGGTAGAATATATGATAGAAATGGAAAAATAATAGTAGATAATAAAACAGTAAAAGTTATATATTATAAAAAAAAATCGGGAGTAACTACGAGTGATGAAATAAATACTTCATATAAACTTGCTCAAATACTTGATTTAAATTACAATACTACTGATTTAATGATAAAAAAATTTTGGATAAAAAATAACTATGATGCAGCGTATAATTTAATAACCAAAAATGAAAGACTTTTGTTAGAAGAAAGAAAAATTACATCTCAAGATATAGAAAACTATAAACTTGAAAGAATAGATGTTAGTAAAATAAATTATAGTGATTTAGATAAAAAAGCAGCATATATATATAATCTAATGAATACAGGATATTCATTTACAAAAAAAAGCATAAAAAAAGAAAACGTAACAGATCTTGAATATGCAAAAGTCGCAGAAAGTCTAAACGAAATGCCAGGTGTAGAAGTAAAAATGGATTGGGAAAGGGTATATCCATACGGAGATGTTTTTAGAACTATATTAGGTAGTGTATCAAATTCAGAAACAGGAATACCATATGAAAAAAAAGATTATTACCTAGACAAAGGCTATTTACTTTCAGATAGAGTTGGAATCAGTTATTTAGAAATGCAATATGAAGATATATTAAAAGGTACAAAAAATAAATATAAATTAGAAAATGGTGAATATGTTTTAGTAGAAGAGGGAAAAAGAGGAAAAGATATAGTATTAACTATAGATATTGAATTACAAAAAGAAATAGAAAAAATAATGGATGAAGAAATTATTAAAGCAAAAAAAGATGGACCAAATACAGAATATTATGAAGGTTCATTTGTAGTTATTTCAGATCCAAAGTCTGGTGGAATACTTGCAACATCTGGCAGAAAAGCGACTAAAGTAGATGAAAATTATAAAACATATGATTATACACCAGGAATAAGTACAAGCCCAGTTGTTATGGGTTCAGCAGTAAAAGGTGCCTCTCATATAGTAGGATATAATACAGGTGCATTAAAAATAGGTGAGATTAGAAAAGATGATTGTTTAATTCTTCCATCAACTCTTCCAAAGTGCTCTTGGAAATATCTAGGAACTTTAAATGATATAACTGCTTTAAAACAATCTTCTAATACATATCAATATCATACAGCTATAAGAGTTGGAAAAGGAAGTTATTCATATAATAAAGCATTAAAACTTGATTTAAGTGCATATAAAATATATAGAAACACATTTGCTGAATTTGGACTTGGAATTAAAACAGGTATAGATTTACCTATCGAAAGTGAAGGATTTAAAGGAAAAAGTGATACACCATCATTACTTTTAGATTTTGCAATAGGACAGTATGATTCCTATACACCTATTCAAATGACACAATATATAAATACAATAGCAAACAATGGATATAGATTGCAGTTGCACTTTTTAAAGGCAGTATATGAACCAACAGATATACCACTTACAAACTTATCATATGAATTTGAAACAAATATTTTAAATAAAGTTAATACACTTGACATATATATTCAAAGAGTAAAACAAGGATTTAAAAGTGTAATGGAAACAAATGGTACAGGAGTAGGATATATAAATTCAAAATATAAACCAGCAGGAAAAACTGGAACGAGTCAAAGTATAATAGATACAAATAACGATGGATATGTTGATACAATGGTACTTAACCATACATTTGTATCATATGCTCCATATGATGATCCTAAAGTAACTTTTACGGTTATTTCACCTAACATTTTTAATTATAAGGGTAAAAGTAATAGTAGAAACTACGTAAATATGAAAATAAGTAGAGCAATATCAAAAAAGTTCTTTGAAATTTATAAATAATTTGTTATAATATGGTAGTATGCATTAAAAAGGAGGGAAACTTAGTATGGCAAAAAAAGGAGAAGCTAGAGAAAGAATTACTCTTGCATGTACAGTTTGTAAAGAACAAAACTATCGTACAGAAAAAAACAAAAAAAATACAACTGAACGTTTAGAACTTAAAAAATATTGTTCAACTTGTAAAAAAACAACACCTCATAAAGAAGGAAAATAATAAGGAGGAAAAATCATGTTTAATATTAATGATATAAAAAACGGAATAACTTTCTTGTTTGAAGATAATATATATCAAGTAATAGAATTTTTACACGTAAAACCTGGAAAAGGTGCTGCATTTGTAAAAGCTAAACTTAAAAACTTAAGAACAGGATCTATTACTGAAAAAACATTTAATACAAGTATAAAGTTAGAAAAAGCCATCATAAGTAAACAATCAATGCAATATCTTTATAGCACAGGTGATGTTTATAATTTTATGAACATGGAAACTTATGAACAAATTGAAATTTCTAAACAACAATTAGGTGATGATGCTAAATACTTAAAAGAAGGTTTAAATGTTAATATAACTTTCTATCAAGGTGAAATGTTAGGAATTGAATTACCTGAAAAAATTGAGTATACTGTAGCAAAAACAGAACCAGCTGTTAAAGGAAATACTACAAATAATGCTTTAAAAGAAGCTTATATGGATAATGACTTAATGGTTAAAGTACCTTTATTTATAGGTGAAGGTGAAAATATTGTAGTTTCTACAAAAGATGGTAAATATGATTCAAGAGCATAACAAGCTCTTTTTTTTTATATAAATTTGTGTTAAAATAAAAAAAGAAAGTAGGTAAACATATGAAAGGATTTACTTTAATTGAATTGTTAGCTGTATTAATAATTCTTGGAATTGTAACAATGATTACGGTACCTATGATAAGTAATCAAATAAATTCAGCTAAAGATAAAGCTTATGATGAACAAATAAATAGAATAGAAGAAATTTCAAGAAACTGGGGTGTTTCTAATACAGAATTACTTCCAGATGAAGGAGAAACTTATTTTTTAACGCTTGATAAATTAAAAGAAGCTGGCTTATTAGATGAAAAAGAATTAAGAAATCCAAAAGATAGTTCTATAATGACTGGATGCATAGTAATAAAATTCGATAATGATACTAATCAATATAGTTATAAATACAATGAAGAGTGTAAATAAATTAAACGATTGTTTAATTTTTTTTTATATTATATAATTAGTTTGGTGATATTATGAAAAAACCAGAATTACTTGCTCCTGCAGGTTCAATGGAAAGTTTAAAAGCAGCTATTTGTGCAGGATGCGATGCGGTATATTTAAGTGGTAAAAAGTATGGTGCAAGATCATTTGCTACAAATTTTGATAATGATGAATTAATAGAAGCAATAAAATTATGTCATTTATATGGAATAAAAATATATGTAACAGTAAATACACTTATATTTGAAGATGAAGTAGAAGAGTTTTTAAATTATATAGATTTTCTTCATGTTAATAATGTAGATGCAATAATAATACAAGATATTGGTATGGTTGATTTAATTAGAAAAACCTATCCGAATTTAGAACTTCATGCATCAACACAAATGCATATACATAATTTAGAAGGTGTAAAATTATTAGAAAAACTAAATATAAAAAGAGCAGTTCTAGCTCGTGAAACAAGTATAGATACTATAAAAAAAATCAAAAATAATACGAATTTAGAACTTGAAATATTTGTTCATGGAGCACTTTGTGTTAGTTATTCAGGTCAATGTTTAATGAGTTATTTAATAGGTGGTAGAAGTGGTAATAGAGGGGCATGTGCTGGAAGTTGTAGGTTACCATATGATGTAATAAGAGAAAACAAAAAATTAAATATAGGACATTATCCATTAAGTATGAAAGACTTAAATACGTTAAGTAATATTGATAAGTTAATAGATTTAAATATAGATAGTATAAAAATAGAAGGAAGAATGAAAAGACCTGAATATGTATATATAGTTGTTGCGCTATATAGAAAAGTAATAGATGAATATGTAAAAACAGGAAAAATAAATATAAAAGAAGAAGATATAAAGGAATTAAAAAAAATATTTAATAGAGAATTTACAAAAGGATTTATATTTAATGAAGAAAATAATTTAATAGTTAATGAACAAAAACCAAATCATCAAGGTATAGAAATTGGAAAAGTAATTGATTATAAAAATAATTATGCAACTATAAAATTAACAGATGACTTAAATATAAATGATGGAATTAGATTTATAGATGAAAAAGATTATGGATTTATTGTAACAAGTATGTTAAAAAATAATAATAAAGTTTCTTGTGCTAAAGCAGGAGATATTATAAAAATAAAATCAGAAAATAAAATAAAAAATAGAACAATTGTTGTAAAAACATCAGATTATAATCAACTAAACGAGATAAAACAAAAAATATCTGTTAAAAGAAAAGTAAATATAGATTGTTCTGTATATGCTAAAATAGGAGAAAAAATATCTGTTACATATAATGATAATAAAAATACAGTTACAGTTTTTGGGAATATTGTAGAAAAGTCAAAAAATTATCCAATTACAAAAGATAAAATAAAAAATCAATTAGAAAAGTTAGGCGATACAGTATATCAAATAAATAAATTTAGTATAGAATCAGATGAGAATATATTTATAAACATAAAAGAATTAAATGAATTAAGAAGAAATTTAGTAGAAAAACTAAACGAAAAAAGAATTTATAATATACCTTATTTAAAAAAAGAATATAGTGTAAAACTTCCAGATTTAAAACAAAAACAAGAAATAAATTTAGAAGTATTAGATGAAAAAATATACGATAAATTAAAAGAATTTGATTTTAATAAAATATATTCAGAAATAGAAAATAAAATATTTGTAAAAAAAATGCCTAGAGTAATAAATGAATACATAGAAGATAGTAATTTATTATTAGTAGGAGAACTTGGAAGTATAAATAAATATAAAAATATAGAAACAGATTTTTCTTTAAATGTTACAAATTCATATTCAGTAGCGCTCTTACATAGCTTAGGAGTAAAAAAAGTAACACTTTCTTATGAAGTAAATGAAAGTATGGTTAATAAAATATATGAAAATTATGTAAAAAGATATGGTAAAGAACCTAACTTAGAATATATAATAGCTTCAAGAAAGCAAGCAATGATTTCTAAATTTAACTTAGTAAAAAAATATGGAAATAATATATATTTATTAGATAGACTTAAATACAAATATCCTATAATAGAAAAAAATAATTTAATGTATATATACAATAATAAATATGAATATAATAATATTTTAGCTAAAATAAATAAAAGAATAATAGTTGATTTTTATTCTGATATAACACAAACATTAATTGATTTTATTAAAGGAGTAATAAATGAAAATAGATAAAATAGTAGTAGGAGATTATCAAACAAATTGTTACGTTTTAACACTCAATAATAATTGTATAGTAATTGATCCAGGTGATGATTATGAAAAAATACAAGAAAAAGTTGGCAATAAAAATATAAAGGCAATAATAATAACACATTATCACTTTGATCATGTTGGTGCTTTAAATAACTTTAAGAATAAAATAATAGATTATAAATACAAGGATGGATTTTATAAAATAAATGATTTTGAATTTAATATAATACATACACCAGGCCATAAAGAAGATTGTATAACAATATATTTTGAAAAAGAAAAAATAATGTTTACAGGAGATTTTATATTTAAAAATTCAATTGGTAGAATGGATTTAGAAGGTGGAAATATATCTGATATGAAAAAAAGTTTAAAATTAATATCAAAATATGATGATGACATAATAGTATACTCTGGCCATGGAAATGATACTACATTAAAAAATGAAAAAAATAACTTTAAATATTACATTTAACAAAAGAGGAAATTTATGAATAAAAATGATATATACAAACTTCTAAATAATAAAAAAATATGGCATGAAATTGTTGAACACGAAGCAGTTTATAACATGGAAGATTTAAAAAAAACTAAATTATTGTATCCAGAATATGATGCTAAAAACTTATTTCTTTGTGATGATAAAAAGAATTACTTTCTTATAACAGTTAAAGGAATTAAAAAAATCAATTTAAAAGAATTTAAAAATAAAAATAATACACGTTCTTTAAGCTTTGCTTCACAAAAAGATTTAAATGAAATTTTAAATTTAAATCCAGGTAGCGTATCTCCTTTTGGATTACTAAATGATAAAGAATTGAAAGTAAAATTTTTCATAGATAAAAGTTTTATGATGGACAAATATATAATAGGAGTACATCCAAATGATAATACTGCAACAGTATGGTTAAATGTAATGGATTTAATTGAGATAATAAACGAACATGGTAATGAAATTAATATTGTAGAAATATAAAGGTAGTTTTGTTAAACTGCTTTTTATATTACAAAACTGTAAGATAATAAAAGTAATTTTAATGTTATAATATTTGTAGAAAGTTGGTGATTATATTTGAAAAAAATAATGATTGTTGAAGATGACAAAATTGTGGCAAGTGAATTATATAATTTATTAACAAACTCTTCTTATGAAGCAACTATATTAACCAATTTTGAAAATGCCTTAGAAACAATACTTAAAAGTAATTCAGATCTTATTTTACTTGATATAAACATACCTTATTTAAATGGAGAATTATTACTAAAAAATATTAGAAAAAAATCTAATATTCCAATTATAATGGTAACAAGTAAAACTAATGAAGCAGATGAAGCATTATCAATCATGTATGGAGCAGATGATTACATAATTAAGCCATATAATCCAACTATATTATTACTTAGAATATCTAACATATTTAAAAGATGTGAACAAAAATTAGATATAATAAAATTTAAAAACTTAATAATTAATATTAACAAAGGAATCATTAAAAACAATGAAAAAGAAGTTGTTTTAACAAAAAATGAAATGATTATTTTTAGTTATTTATTAAATAATAAAGAAAGAATAGTAACAAGAGATGAACTTATGACAACTTTATGGAATAATGATGAATATATTAATGATAATGCACTTACGGTAAATATAAGTAGATTAAGAACAAAATTAAAAGAGTTATCTGAAGAAGAAATGATTGAAACTAGAAAAGGATTAGGATATATATTATTATGAGATTTTTAAATTACTTAAAAGATAAAATAGTTAGTATAATTATATATATAATTACATCAATAATTATATGTTTAATACTTAGAGCATTTAAATTAAATAATGATGTAACTTTGATAATTTTTTTAATACTATCAATAAATGGCTTATCTATATTACTTTTAAATTATTTTAGAAAAAGAAATTATTATAATAATCTTTTAAATATGTTAAATAAATTAGATAAAAAATATTTAGTATTAGAAACAATTCCAGAACCTACTACATATGAAGAAATATTAACTAATGATATTTTATATGAAATAAACAAATCAATGATAGAAAACATTAATTTACAAACTAAGGGAATTACTGAATTTAAAGAGTTTGTTGAAATTTGGATTCATGAAATAAAAATACCAATATCAAGCATGGTATTAAAATGTCACAATCATAAACAAATAAATTCTATGGATTTTTTAAGTATAATTAGAAAATTAGATAATAATATAGATCAAATACTTTATTATATGAGAAGTGAAATTACAGAAAAAGATTTCATAATTGGAAAATTTTGTCTTAAGGAAATAGTTAGAAATGTTAGTTTAAAAAACAAAGATGATTTACTTGAAAATCAAATAAAACTAGAAGTTAATATTGATAATTTAAATGTATACACAGATAAAAAATGGCTAGAGTTTATATTAAATCAAATAGTAAACAATAGTATAAAATATAAAAAAAATAACAATAGTATTATTACTATTACAGCACATGAAGAAAAAGATAAAATTATACTTTCAGTATATGATAATGGAATAGGTATACCAAGTAAAGACATTAAACGTGTTTTTGATAAATCATTTACTGGCACAAATGGAAGAGATAAAGTTAAATCAACTGGTATGGGATTATATATTATAAAAAACTTGTGCAATAAATTAGGTCATAATATTTATATCAAAAGTGAAGAAAATAAGTATACAAATGTTGTTATTGAATTTGGCAAAAAATAAGTATTATAAATTTTAATATTACTAAAATGTAATGTTGTGTAATATTAAACAAGCGACAAATTATTATAACTTTAATATAATTAATTACGAAAGGAGAAATATTATGGAAAATATTTTAAAATTATCTAATGTAGAAAAATATTATGGAAGTAAATCAAGCTTAACAAAAGCTATTAATGATATTTCTATGGAAGTTTTAAAGGGAGAATTTGTTGCTATAATGGGAGCAAGTGGTTCAGGAAAAACTACACTTTTAAATATGATTTCTACAATAGATAAAGTAACATCAGGACATATTTATGTAGAGGGGGAAGATATTACAAAATTAAAAGGAAATAAACTAAATAAATTTAGAAGAGATAAATTAGGATTTATTTTTCAAGATTTTAATTTACTTGATACTTTAACAGGATATGAAAATATTTCACTTTCTTTATCTATTCAAAATGTACCATATAAAGAACAAAAAGAAAGAATAAACGATATGGCAGAAAAATTAAATATAACTAAAATACTTAATAAATATCCATATCAAATGAGTGGTGGTGAAAAACAAAGAATAGCAAGTGCTAGAGCAATTATTACAAATCCTAGTTTGATTTTAGCTGATGAACCGACGGGTGCTCTTGATTCAAAATCATCAAGACAATTGTTAGATAGCATTGAGTTTTTAAATAAAAAACTAAATTCTACAATTTTGATGGTAACTCATGATGCTTTTACAGCAAGTTATGCTTCACGTGTTATATTTATAAAAGATGGAAAAATATTCAGTGAACTAAATAAAGAAAATTTATCTAGAAAAGAATTTTTTGACAATATAATGGATGTAGTTACTTTACTGGGCGGTGAAATGAACGATGCTTTGTAAATTATCTATTTCAAATATTAAAAAAAGTTTTAAAGATTATGCAATTTATTTTGTAACTTTAATACTTGGTGTTTGTATATTTTATATTTTTAATTCAATTGGCAGTCAAACTGCTATGTTAGAAGTGTCAAATAGACAAGGAGAAATGATAGATTTATTAACTCGCTTACTATCATATGTATCAGTTTTTGTATCATTCATTTTAGGATTTTTAATTATATATGCTTCTAGATTTTTAATAAAAAAAAGAAATAAAGAATTTGGAATTTACATGACACTTGGAATGTCTAAAAGAAAAATATCATTTTTATTATTAATAGAAACATTTTTAATAGGTCTTATTTCATTAATTATTGGTTTATTATTAGGTATGATTTTATCTCAAATTACTAGTGTTTTTGTTGCCAACATGTTTGAAGCTGATATGACAAATTTTAGATTTAATTTTTCCAAAACTGCTATGATGAAAACAATTTTATATTATGGTATTATTTATATTATTGTAATGATTTTTAATACAATCATAGTAAATAAAAATAAACTTATAAATTTATTACAAGCAAGTAAAAAGCAAGAAAAGATTAAATTTAAAAATCCTATTGTTTGTATAATATTATTTATATTATCTATTCTCATGCTTTCATCCGCATATTATATGGTAACTAAAGGTTTATTTAAATTAATAAAATATGATGCAAGTATATTATTTTTACCAATATCACTTGGAATAGTTGGAACAATATTATTCTTTTATTCTATAGCAGGTTTGGTTTTAAAAATACTATCTAAATGTCATAAATTATATTATAAAAAATTAAATACTTTTGTTTTTAAACAAATCAGCAGTAAAATAAATACAATGGTTGTATCTATATCTGTTATTTGTATTATGTTATTTTTTACCTTGTGTTTGTTATCAAGTACATTTACTATAAAAAATTATTTTAATAATTCTATTAATAAATATGCACCAGCAGATTTTGAACTTATTAAGTATTATTATAATCAAAACAAAGTATCAGATGAAGATATGCTTAATCTAATCAATAATGATATAGAATTAAAAAATAATATAAATTTAACTATTATTAATGAGTATTATGATGAAAATATGTTATATAAAGAATCATTAGGAAATTATTATTTAGAATTAAAAAATAAATCCCCATTTGCAAATTATAATTCAAAAGTAGAAATTATTTCGCAAAGTGATTATAATAAAATATCAAAATTATTTAATTTAGATGAAATAACATTAAAAGATAATGAATATGTTATTGTTTCAAATTATGAAAAAGAAATATATGATGAGGTAATGAATAGAAAAAGCATAATTAACATATTTGGTAAAGAATTAACTCCAGCTTTAAATAAAAGTATAGAAGGATTTGTAAAAATTAGTGGCAATCCAACTAATATGGGATTTTTCGTTGTTCCAAATAATGTAATTGATTCTAATTCTGAAAACAATAAAATATTGATTGGAAATTATTCTACTACAGATAAAGATAAAATTAATTATATAGAAAATAAATTAAAATATTATTCAACGGAAAATGGTTATGATTTAGATACAAAAAATGATATAAAAGCTGCATCAATAGGTCTTTCCGTTATTGTTACATTTATTGGACTTTATTTGGGTATAATATTTTTAATATCTTCATCTGCAATTTTAGCTTTAAAGGAATTATCAGATTGTTTAGATGATAAAAATAAATATAAAGTTTTAAGACAAATAGGATCTGATGAAAAAGATATAAATAAAGCATTATTTAAACAAACTTTAATATTTTTTATAACACCTTTGTCATTAGCGATAATTCATACTATATTTGGACTTAAATTTTGTACATATATTTTAAGTAGTTTAGGAATAAAAAGTATTTTAGATGGTTCAATAATTACTTTTATATTTTTAATTATTATATATTCTATATATTTTATAGTAACTTACTTATGTAGTAAAAACATAATTAAAGAAAAAATGTAAAATTATTTGTGTTATAAAAAAAGGGTACTTTAATGAAATATATAGTATTGCATAGAGAAATAAATATTAATGTGGATAGTTTTAGAACTATCAGTTGTAAGTTATTTTTTAAATAATTAAAAATTGTTTATGTAAGTAGTAGTAATTAGCAGTACCTAAATCTAACTTTTTAAGATACTTCTAATACTATGGAAGTGTTTTATATTGTAATTAAGTTATGTTTATATAAAAGGTCGTGATTTGATGTTACAAGTTAGTAGATCGAATAATCTTAAAATTCCAAAAACATTGGAAGATATGAATGAAAATTTAAATAGTATTGATGACAAAGTTGTAGTAAAACAAGTTTTAACAACTGCAAATAATCAAAAATTTGATAAGAAAAAAGTTAAAGATAATATTGAAAAAGATAGTGAATTAGAAAAAATTGAAAAAATTCCATTCAATGCAAATGATTTAATAGTTATTACAGTTGTAAAAAAATTAGGAGCATATATGATTGCTGTCACTGAAAAGTCTCCAGCAAAATATAGGGGTGTATTTGTTAATCGTATGCAAAATTTATCTTTGGAGATATTGGAATTACTTTTACAAGCTAATTTTGTTAGAATTGATTGTTTAGAAAATAAGAAAAAACGCGAAGAGTTTCAAAAAGATGCAATAATAAAATTAAAAATGTTAGGTTATATATCAATGGTAGCAGAAAACTCCAATTGCATTTTATCTAAACAATTTAAGCAAATTTCTATTCAAATTGGGGAAGCTATTAACTTGATAGCAGCATGGAAAAAAAGCGATGATACTAGATGGAGTAATTGTACAAATAATTAATGGATTTTAAACCGAAAGGTTAAGTAAATAATTTATTCTAACGGCTGTGTGTGGGTGGCGCCTTGGGTGCTGGGCTGTGTCTGTGTCCGTGCGGTCTCTTAAAATGGTAATAGGAACAACAAATATAGGTATAAACGCAATGGTGTTGTTCGCCCAGATTTGCTTTTGAAGAGATTTTAAAATCTAAAAAACAGGTCAGAAAAATATATTTTAAGTAAGATATATCAGAACTTTAAAGCAAAGGAATTATTTCCTTTTCTAACCACTATAATAGTGCGGTGGATAAATTTTAGTGCTCACACCAACAACAATATTTTATTTATTTTTGAAGGTTTAAAAGAGCACTTTTTTTGTGGCGATAACATGAATTTAGAAAATATATTTAGCTTTGAAAATTTATACAATGCACATAAAAAATGTAGAAGATCAAAGCAACACAAAGGGAAAGTAATAAGGCTTGAAACAAATATTTTTTACAAGAAGAATTTTTTAAAAATAATGACAATAAAGTCTATTATTTAAAATGTGATATTCGTAAATATTTTCATAGTATTAATCATGAGATTTTGATAAATAGACTAAAAAAATTGATTTTTTTGATGATGAATTTTGGTTTATTAATAAAATTATAAATGAACAACCAGATAATTTGGCAAAGGGTTTAGCATTAGGAAATCAATCAAGTCAATGGCTTGCCTTGTATTATTTTGACAGAATTGATAGGTTAGTTAAAGAAAAATTAAGAATAAAAGGTTATGTTAGGTATATGGATGATTTTATATTGATTCATCGTGATAAACGATACTTGCAATATTGTTTAGAGGAAATAAATAAAGTTCGTAATGAGGAATTAAATTTAGAATTTAATCAAAAAATATAAAAAATATAAATTGAAATTGCATACAATGGCATAGATTTTCTTGGTTTTAATCATATTCTTACTGGTAGTGGTAAGGTTATTAGGAAACTTAGATTTTCTTCTAAACAAAGAATGAGAAAACATATCAAAACAATGAAAAAATTGAAAAACAAATCTATTATTGATGAAGAATATATCAATATGAGAATTAACTCTTTTAAAGCACATTTAAAATATTCTAACGAAAAATGTGATAAATTATTATCAAATATAAAATAAAATTTATGAATTTTTAAAAAATAATAAGAAAAAATGAATTTATATGGTAAAATATAACTATGGTGATGATTAAAATGAATAGTCAAGATTTAACTTTATTGTCTGAAGGACAAATTTGGGGAATTTGGGGAAACGGTAGTGAATCCCAATTAGAAGTAATTAGAAAATATGGAACAAAAGCTGCAATTACAGATTTATGTGTTTTAACAGGTAGTCATTTATGTGAAGATACTGAGTGTAATATAGATGAAGATAGAACTTTAACTGGTAGAACTAGTTGGTTTTGGACTAGATCTGATAATGGTGATAATGATGTCTGCGTGGTCTCTTCGAATGGTTATATTTACGACAGACATAGGTCTAACCGCAATGGTGTTGTTCGCCCAGTTTTGCAATCTTCTGTAATCTTTTCCCAAATCTCCCTGAATAGAGTGAGGGGATACAATGGAACAGAAGAAGTAGAGTATGGAGAATATCCTCAAAATGCTGCTGATTCAAGAATGCAAAATATACTAGAGTCAGAATATAATAGAGGAATGAATAAGACAGGAAGAAGTTACACATTTGATTCTGTAAAATATGATGACTATGATACAGGATTTAAACCTGTAACCTATGAAGAATACGAATATCAAGGAAAGGAATATATTCGTATAAAAGCTAACTCTGATTTTGAAGACTGTAGATTCCAGCTTTCAAATGGTGTTGAATATGAAAATGGTGATTACGTTTGGGTAGAAGTATCACCGGTTAAATGGTTGATAGATGATAGAACAGGAATTTTAATTTCAAAAAAAGGATTGGTTTCTGGTATAAGATTTCTTGATACAATAACTAATTATAAAGGTAATTTTGGTAGAACAGAAATGAAAGAATATCTTGATAGATATATGATTCGAGATTTAACTCAAACTGTAACATTTACTCGTGTTCAAAATATGATACCAGAAGAAAGAGCTCAATTTGAAGAAGAAATCATAAGAGGAGCAATAGAAAGTGGTGTAGCAGTATTCTTGCATGGTCCTTCATCAGAGGGTAAATCTGCAAGAGTAAAACAAATAGATCCTACTTGCGAAATAATATATCTTCGTAATGCGACACCAGAAAGTTTAAATGGTAAAAGTGTATATAATGGATCAACAGGAGAAATGATGGATGTCCCACCAACATGGCTTAAAAAATTACAAGAAAAATGTGAAAAGGAACCAGATAGACTTCATGTAGTATTCTTTGATGAAATAACAAATGCACTACCAAGTATTCAAGGTATAGCGTTTAATATAGTTTTAGATAGAGAAGTAAATGGTATTTGGAAATTACCAGAAAATGCTAGAATTGTAGCAGCAGGAAATGATATGAAAGATTCACTTGCTGCAAATCAGTTAGCAGAACCATTATTCAATAGATTTGCTCATGTATATATTAAAACAATAACAGAAGGTTGGTTAAAGTGGGCAAGTGAACATAATATACATCCAGCAATTTATTCTTATATTGCTTATAAAAATGGTGAAACACTCCGAAGTAAGTATGATGGTGAGAAACCTAATGCTGATCCTAGAAAGTGGGAAATGGCTTCTAAAATGCTTTATGCAACAGGAAGTCCAGAAATGTTAAGAGCAGTAGTAGGTGAAGATATAACAAGAGAATTTGTTGAGTTTTGTAATCAACAAGTAATAACATTAGATGATGTAATAAATGGAAATTATACCGATAGAGATATACAGGCATTAAATACTGCTGAAAGATATGCAACAACTATGGGATTAACACAGGTAGATGATGATAATTTAGAAAAAGTTAGAGGATTCGTTACAAGATTAGGAGCAGAATTTGGAGCAATTTTTGATGCTTTATGGACACATGGCGATGAAAGTAAGTTAGAAAGACTTGCAGAAGCAAAACTTGCTGAAATGCCTGGAGGAAGTATAAGAAGATAATGGAAAACAAGAAAGAAATATTATTATCATATATTAAAGCAAATGTTGCACCAATATTAGTTGATTTTCTATCTGGCAAGGATTTGAATGGTGCAGTTGTAATACCTGCCAATGTTGATATTAAAGAGTTAAATGGTCATTATGATGGAGCAGATTTTATGCCTCCTAAATGGCTTAATGAAATATTAAGTACAAATGCCAGTAGAATATTAGTAATTGATAAAATTGATTCGATTTCTAAAGAAGAACAATTAAAGTTTTGTGAATTATTAGAACATAGGAAAATATCTACATTTGAATTACCTAAAAATTGTGTAATACTTGTTACTGCAAATGAAATAAATAAAGATAAAATAAGTGAAGAAATATTTTCATTAGTTGCACGAATTTGAGGTATAAGTTATGAAATATGATATAGCAGCATTAAAAAGAAAAATGCTTGTTAAATATCCTTTTTTTGGGAGTGTAGTAGCAAGTGTAGGTTATAAAGAAAACAAAGATATACCGACCGCAGGTACAGATGGAGAAACAATATATTATAATCCGGAATATTAGAGGGATTAAGTGTTGATGAACAAACTTTTATATTTGCCCATGAAGTATGTCATATTGCATTCAATCATATATTAAGAAGTAAAGGTAAGAATCATGAATTATGGGATATTGCTACTGATGGTGTTATTAATCAATTTTTAAAACGAGATGGTTTAAAATTGGCACCAGGTGTTGTTGATATGGCAGAAGCTATTAATTATGATGCCGAACAATTATATGAAAAATTATTACAAGAAGAACAACAAAGACAACAACAAAGTGGACAAGGTAATAATCAACAAAATCAACAGCAAACTAGTGGTGGTAGTCAAGGTGAAAATAATCAACAACAAGGTAATTCAGGTAGTGGAAGTTCACAAGAACAGAGTGGTGGTAAATCTGGGGAAGACTCACAAAAAGAAGATAAATCAAAACAAGATGTTGGGCATGATACTCACAGTATGTGGGAACAAACAGTAAAAAAACATAAAGAACAACAAGAAAAAACTGATAAAAAAGAGAGTTTATTAGATAAATTATTAGGAAAAGATGATAAAGAGAAAACTGAACCTGAAAAGAAACAGGAAGAACTTGAAAGTATGGGAGAAAAAGATGCTTTTAAAAAGAACCTTGAAGATAAGAAAAAAAAACTAGAAGAATTAAAAGAGGCAATTTCAAAACAAGCATCACAGGCAGGTACATCAACGAATAGAGATATTAGAACAGTTAATGATATAGGTACTGCTAAACCATTAATTGATTGGCGTTATGTTTTAAAAGAGGCAATTAAGTATGATGTTGATTGGTCTTATAAAAATGCAACATTAGAAGATGGTGTAGTTAGCGCTAATTTAGAAGAACAACCAATGCCAGAAACTGAAATTGTTCTTGATACAAGCGGCTCAATAAACGAAGTATTATTAAAGAACTTTTTAAGAGAATGTAAAAATATATTACAACATACTAAATTAAAAGTTGGATGTTTTGATACAGAATTTTATGGGTTTCATGAGATTAGAACAGAAGAAAATATAGAAAAGATGCGATTTGAAGGTGGAGGATGTACTGATTTCGACGTTGCTGTTGGTGCTTTCTCAAGAAGAGTTGAAAATAAAATAATTTTCACTGATGGTAAAGCTTCAATGCCAGATATGCCACTTGATGCAATATGGATAGTTTTTGGTGGTGAAAGAATTAATCCTAAAGGTGGTAAAGTAATTCATATAGACAATGAACAACTTGAAAGACTATATAATTATCAAATCACTAATGAAACAAAAGGAAGAACAAGGTAAAACAAAGATTTAGAAAAAAATTCTGAATCTTTTTTGTATAATTTTAATCTTACTTTATATATAATGAGAATCATTATTGCATAGTAAATATATCAATTTATAAATATAATACTTCAAAATATCATATAATCTATTTAAAATGAGAAATCATATTAACCATAGCGAATTAACAAGATGAAATGCAAGTTTTAAAATTATAATTAAAAAAGTTGCATTTAACTTTTTAAAGAACAAAGGGGTTTGTTAGTTTGACAAAATTAATTTTTTGTAGTAAGATAAGCCACAAAAAAGGGAAGTATTGGCATTATAAGAGGGTATTAGAGGGGATTTTATATGACAAAAAAAGAATTATTAAAGGTAAAACAAGATTTGTTAAATCTTGAAACATCAAAATTAAGTGGGTATCCAACAATAGATAAACCATGGACTATAAATTATAATCAAAAAGAATTAGAAAAAGAAATTCCAAAAAGAACTGTATTTCAAGAGATTTATAATAATAATCTTGCATTTCCAAAAGATTTAGCGCTAGAATTTTTTGGAAGTCAAATAAATTATTTAAAACTTTTTAAAAACATTGAAGCAACTGCAAAGGCATTTCAGGAATATGGAATAAAAAAAGGTAAATTTGCTACAATTTGTTCAGCAGGGGTTCCAGAAACTGTCTATTCATTTTATGCGTTATCAAAATTAGGTGCAGTTGCTAATATGATTGCTCCACATTTTGAAAAAAGAGATTTGATTGCAAGAATTGATGATTGTGAAAGTGATATATTAATAATAATGGATGAATTTTATCCAGAATTAAAAGATGCAATTAAAAATTCAAGAATTAAAAACGTAGTTATTCTTCCAACTTTAAATTCATCAATATTAAGATTCATTTCTAAGACATATAAATTAGATAGTCATAGTAATGAATTATATTGGAATCAATTTATCAAAGATGGAAGAAATAGAGAAGAAACTACAACTATTCCATATGAAAAAGATTTGCCATTAACAATGGTATATTCAAGTGGAACAACTGGTGCCTCTAAGGGAATATTATTGTCAAATGATAGTTTCCAAAACTCAATTCAAGCATATCCTGCGTCAGGCGTTGATATTTCAAGAGGACAAAAGTTTTATCAAATTATACCACCCTGGTATTCAACTGGATTAAGTACATCAATACATTTACCATTATCCTATGGAACTTCTGTATTTATGGACCCAAGATTTGAAAGAGATATTTTTGTAAAAAATATTGTTAAAGCAAAACCAAACTACTGTGTTGCTCCAACAAGCATGTATGAAGGTTTTTTAGATGAAAAATTAGTTAAAAATAAGGATTTATCATTTTTTAATTATCCATTTGAGGGTGGAGAACCATTAAGTGATGAAGTCGCTACCAAAATTGAAACAGTATTTAAACAACATGGAAATGATGCTCCATTAAGAGTCGCTTACGGGCAATGTGAATGTGGAGCAGCAATAACAACACAAACCCAAATGGCTGAAAATACAAGAGGATCTGTTGGTATTCCATTACCTGGAATTACAATTGGTGTTTTCGATAATGAGTTTAATGAATTACCTTATTATGAAAGAGGCCAAATTTTAGCTAATACTCCATGTAGTATGCTAGAATATTATAAAAATAAAAAAGCAACAGAAGAATATTTCCACATTGATAAGAATGGTACAAAATGGAATTGTACGGGAGACATCGGATATATTGATGAGAAAGGTAATTTATTTGTTCAAGGTAGAACGAGTGATTATTCAATTATAAATGGAGAAAAAATCTATAATTTTGACATAGAAAACATTATAATGGAATTAGATAATATTAAAATATGCGATGTACTAGAATTTGATGATAATGGAATGAAAGAATTAGCAGTACATATAATCTTTACTGAAGAACTTCAAAAAATAATAGAAGCAAATGAAGATTATTTAGAAGAAGAATTACATAATATACAGCAATATATTTATGAAAAAACTAATAATGAAAATATGGTACCATACAGGTTTAAAATTAGAAAATCTTTTCCATATGCTAAATCTGGCAAAAGAGATGTTGCAAAAATGAAACAAGAAAAAGATGGTTTTGTTGTAATTAATAAAGTTATTGAAACAGGTAAACAAAAAAGATTATCTCGTTAATGAACTAGTCAAGTAAAAGTAGACAGTTTATAA
>ULOF01051713.1_pt1 | contig 38443 bp, 35 predicted proteins | sample 1952371 | NCBI WGS metagenome assembly ULOF01 (sample SAMEA4835597, study PRJEB28245) | human gut metagenome | biome: gut microbiome; material: fecal sample | place: Denmark | collected 2008 | reverse complement strand
CTGTACTTCGGATGTGGAAGTAATTTCACCGGTCGACATCCCTGATGATATATCTGTATCCTTTACACAGCCACTCAGAATGCAAAGGGGGAAAATCAGTAAAATTTTGTACATCTTTTTTCTTATTATAGATAAAACAAACATCCTTTTACCTTCCTTAACCCGATTTCATTTTCGCTCAATTGAATACAAAGAAATCACTTATACTGTTAAAATCCTGCTCCATATCTCCGGTGCTGTCCAACTGTACTGTATAATATACATCATCATTCACATCACAAAAGGCTTCTATATAATTATATTTCACATCATTATAAACATAAGAATAGGTAAAATAATATACGGTTTTTCCATCAACCATTTCTGTCTGCATCTCTGCGCCATTTTCTTCATTTGCATTAACCGCTACATTCGCATAATGTTGTGCATCTTCTCCCTCTGCCTCATATAAACATACCAGTACATCAGAGTCTGCTCCGTCAAAGCATTCCGTTGCGGAATACTCATCTTCAAAGGAAGATGTGGAATAATACCCCGCCGCAACCTTATAATTTACTGTTGTCCCCTTAAATGTGAGGGAGCTGTTTTCCTTTACCTCTCCAGACACAACACTAACCCGGGCACTTATATCCTCCGCCGTAGAATTAGGCTTATCCGTTACCTGGGCTGTCTCTGCAATAGAAGCAAACATCTGAATCAAATCCTCATCCGATACGGAATCCGATTGAACAACAATCTGTCCCCCTAAATGTGTCTTATGGTCCGGCACATCTGCATAACATACAATTTCATCCTCTCCAGCCAGCCGAATTTTAAAATATGTATAGAGGTTTCCGTTAATCTCTATCTGTTCTACCTCCTGAAGCAGGGTTGCACCGGCATCTACGGCAGTCCTTGTTAAGGAATCTGTATCCTCCAGCAGTTCATCATACGGTCTTCCCTTCACTGTAATACGCAACTGGAAAACATCTGACATATATACCACCGGTCCCACATCCTCCGCATACATACAAGCATAATCAGACGGAACCAAAAACGCATATCCATCAATGACAATGTTTTCTCCTTCTGCATCAGATGACGGAACGGAATCCTCTCCCAGTGAATTCTTCACAGATTCGATATCACCCTCTGTTACCTTGTTTGAAGACTGCTGTGACGATTTTCCATTACTCTTAATAATATACTCAATTGCAAACGCCGCCGTAATAAACATTATTACTACCGCAATGCTTAATACTCCAATTAATATTTTACTTCTCTTATCCATCCAAATACTCCCCTTTTCATCCAAGTGGATTTTTTTACACTTCAAAAACAAACTCCACATCTGACAACCGGATACGGTCTCCACCCTTAATTTTCACAAATTCACCAGGCATGGCCTGTTCACCATTCACATATGTATGGTTGGTAGAATTATTGTCCAGGATGTAAAATTCCGTTCCCTTTCTCATAATATCCGCATGATGGCGGCTGACCGTTGTATTATTTTCAATCCCATAATCCATTCCCTCTATATTCTGACCGATACGGAAAATAACATTGGCTATCGGTACCTCCTGTCTTGTATCCAATCTTATTAATCTGGCATATACTACATTGCCAATTCCATCTCCGCCCCCCCTATTACCGGTGTTCCGCAATTGCTTAATCTTACCTTTTATTCTAATATTGATTACCAAAAAGGTCAAAATTGCAGTTAATAATATGACTTGGAAAACTCTGACTGGATAATCCTTTTTATGCAATTTATTTTTATATTTATTCATATTCTCTATTGCAGAAACATATTCATCATATGTAGGTTTTTCTTTCGAACTCACTTCAATTGCCGATGTAATTGCCGCCTTCAGCTTATTAATGGATTTCTTTGTATATACATCACTTTGTACTGCCAGGCCTTCACATTCCAGCAGTAATTCATTCAATTCCTTTGCAATATCCTCTGTTACTTCGTTATAATGGTTACTCGTATCCGTTCCCTGATATCCGACTCCCAGTACATCCAGCACATCTTTTATGCCATCCACCGGCTTCACATACATTGTACCTTCTTTTATCAAAAGCACACCCACTACATAACCATCTGCATCAAATACCGGACTTCCGATATTTCCGCTCTCCGGCTGATAGTCAACTGTAATTTCATCCTCCTCAACAGCAGATACCATGACTGCTGCCTGCTGTAAATTCAAATCCGATATGGTGGTCTGTCCAAAAATATCTTCATTTCCCCCATATCCCATAATATATAACTTATCATTCTGCCTTACCGATGCACTTTCACCTAAACTTAAGCAAGTTACTCCATTAATGCTATTTTCTAATCCCAATACTACAAAATCTTCGCCACTCTTTGCATCTCCAACATTCACTGTTACCATTGTCCCGACTTCTAAGACAATATCCACACAAGTTGTCAAATTCTCTTCTACCGACAAACCGTTTTGCCGCACAATCTTATTGCGCAGCTCTGAGTCCATATAAATCAACTGGTCACTGGTTACCAAATATTGTCCATTTGCTGCATCTCCTATCAATACACCTGTGCCCTGACGGACATAATACGAGTTTCCTTTATCATCCTGCAAATATACAACTAATCTGGCAACACCTGACTGTTTATCCATCACATTTTGTGGAACCTCCATCTCTGTGCCTTCAACCGTATTTTCCTCTGCGCACACATACCATTTTACACGAAAACACAAAAACATCAGCATTATACTGATTCCTGTTAATATCCTGATATAAGCTTTATTTTTTTTTGTCATGCTATCCCGTCCTTATATATAAAATTGTACAGAAGCACTGCCCCTGTACAATTTCATCACAAATTATCTAGTTCATAAATATTAATAAGAAACTACATCTGTTGCCAAAGCCTGTGCAATCTGCTGGTTTTGCTGTTCTACCTTGTTGTACTCTGCGGCAATCTGATCCAAATCTGTATCATATTCACTAATCATTTTAAACATCTGGTTCATATCCTCTTCCAACTTGTTAAACTGGTTCTTATATGCTGTAGCTGCATCACCTTCCCATACGGAACCGTTGATTGCTTTAATCTCATTCAGCATATTATCTGTAGTTGTTTTAACCTGCTTAGCCACTGCCTTAAACTGATCACTAATTGATTTTAATTTACTAGAATTTACCTGTAATGTTTCCATACTCTATTCACCCTTTCTATTATTCTTTTACTACTTGCTTGAACGTGTCTTAGCAATCTGAACATTTGCCTTCTCTGCCTTCTCATATGCCTTAACAATCTGCTCCAATGCCTGGGTATATTTCTGAACCAATGCATGGAACTTATCAAAACACACAGAGTCTTTGGTATATGTAGCATTAAATGCATCTGCTGCATCGCCCTTCCACTGTCCCATTAACTGTTTTTCAATGGATTCCAGTCTTTTGATTTCTGAATTAAACTTTGCATTGTCCTGTTCCAATTTTTCTTTTTTTGACCTCAGTGCTGACGATGTCAACTTAATCGTACTTGCCATAACGATTTCCTCCTTAAAATTAAATATTATATATTACCTGCCTATCAGGCACTATATTCTCCTGTTCTCATTTAGACTTGGATGCTGCTGCAGCCGCCCTCTCCCGGGCAATCCGGAGTGCCGCCATCTCTCCATCATAAATGGTTTTTGCCATAGTCTTAATTGCGCCTGCTACCTTCTCAATATCATCCGCAGAATCCGCAATTTTGTCTTTTAACTTATTCCCTTTATTAATAAATTTTACAGAATTATCCCCATCCCAATTTTTATCAATTGTCTTAATGCTGTCCGCCAAACTATTATCAGCTATCTTACGGACCTCTTTTGCAATTGACACTAACTCATTTGCCTGTCCCATTGCTTTTTTATAATTAAAAATTATTGTTGCTTCATCTGCCATAGTCAACCTCCTTAAAACGATACAACATCCGTTGGCAATGCAGTGGACAACTGCGATACTGCGCTTTCAACCTCTTCATAAACGCCTGCCATCTGTTCCAGGTCAGTTGGATGTTCTCTTAATCTCTTAATAATTGTGGTAAAATCATCCTTCATCTTCAGATATGTCTGAATATGCTGATCACTCGCATCACCTTGCCAGTATTTTTTTGTACCCGTAATTAAGCGGTCAATTTCTTTCATATCCTTTTCAATTGAATTTATTTCCTTGGTAATTTCACCGGATTTCTTCTTAAGCTCACCCGGCTTAACTTTTAATGTAATTGAAGCCATATCCTACCTCCTCTAAACAGAAATACTGTCAATCAGACTCGAAATCTTATTCTCGCAGCTATCATATTCCTTCTTTGCATTACTTTCATAATTAATAATGCTCTGTATACCCTCGCATATCAGCTCCAACGCTTTAATGTCATCCTGAAATGCTTTATTAAATGCTTTATTTGCATCACCCTCCCACATTCCATTCAGCTGGGTAACATCACTTTCCATTGCAGTCATTTTATTCTTAATATTCTTTAGTGACTGACTGATTGATTCTGTATCCCTCTTAAGTGATATCGTATTAACCTTAATCTTAGAAACTGCCATATCGTACCCCCATTTCTATATTATCTTTATATTGTAATTATTTAATATCTGCTTCACAGGTTCTATATTAATCTTCTTCAAACCGGAATTGTTACCAGATATATCAGAAGAACCGTAAATGATATTTTTTTCTGTACCCTCGTAACATTTCACAATGTCCATCAAGGTTTCCCTATACCATTTGATTGAACAATATCCTTCTTCCAGCTCCTCAAGAATTTTCTTAAGTTCCCTTTTATCCGCTGTATCCTGGTTTACACTATGATAATTATAATATACCGTTTCGCATGCTTTCACCTGCTTCTTATAAGCCAATTCAGCAACCTGCAATTCGTCTATGATAACTCTCATTTTATTAATTGAAATTTCCATCATAACCACCTTGCTTCTTGCTCTGTTTTCTCCGATGTACACACTATATCATATTTCCTGATTATATTTTAAAAATCGGACAGACAACCAGTTTTTGGGATGAATAACCAGTTTTGATGATAATAATTGCATCTACACCATATATAACCGGCTTCCATTAATAATCCCATTGTCGCTTAATGTTGTATCTCCATCCAAGATTTTTGCCTGTTCTGCTGAACACAGAAAAAAATTCTCTGAGGCAACATTTATTTTCGTCTTGTATTTTTTACACATCATTTCACTGATTTCCTGTACAACATTCGTAATTTTAGCGGTTTCATCTATTCGAAAGTCAAAGGTTTCATCCAATGATGGAATATAAATATCAACTAAAATCATATATTAACACCTCCTGTATCATATCAACTACATCCTGCAGTATGTCCTGCCTTCCGGTACTTTCTTTTACCCTTTTTCCTAATCTGTAATCATAACTTTTCTGCGATTCACTTCCCTGCATCCAAACAATCCGCCGGTTTACTTTTTCTGTATTCTTTGAGACGGCCTCAAAGAGTGTAAGTACATTTCCCAGCTTATCAAGCTCCTTCTGTTGAAGAATATCCCCACTCTTTAAAATTGTATCCAGCACATTATCCTCGTCCAACACAAGACGGTAGCTTCTACCCTTTCCTGATACATCATCCGCAAGAAAATCCATAAGCTCTTCTTCCGGAATGCTGTAGAGCCGGAATGCATTCTCTCCTGTGGTTAACTGTTCTATTGCTGCCAGTGTCCGTCCAGTATATATCACTTTAAGGGTTGGCGTTCCTGTAAAGCTTCTCACCAGCACCATTGTCTGCGACTGGGAAACAGCTGTCATAATATCCTGCATATCCTCATTTAACATAAAGGCACCGTCCTCTGCATTTTGCAGGATTCCCCGCTGGTATAGATGATTCATCGCCTTACATACCTCTGTTTCATTAAGCTCTGCGAAAAAATTGTCCAGACCAAATATCCCATCAATCCCTTTCCCCGCCGCAAGCACCAGCAATTCAATCGAAGTAAGAATATGTACATTATTAATTGACCTTTCCATTTTGAATTGCCTCCTTAATTGTTGTCTTATAGCTGCGAGACAGCGGAATCTCCATATGATTTTTTAAATCAATATAATTTTTGGAATACCATGCTTTCCTGATATATCCTACATTGACAATAAATCCTCTATGACATCTCTGAAATATTTCCGGAAGCTTCCGTTCCAGCGCATCCATCGTACCATGCATCCCATATTCCTTATATTGTAAACGGATATAAATCCTTCTGTTTCTTGCCTCAAAATAGAGAATCTCGGAATACGGAATCCTTCGCTTTCCTCCCTCATTTTCAAATGAAAAAAAATCCACATTATTTTCTTCTAACTGCATTGTTACGAAAAGACTTTGCATGCTGCGCCTGATTTCGCTGTATGCAAAGGGCTTTAACAATAAGGCGGCTGCTCTTATGTCAGGTGTCAGATAGAGAACCGGTGAAATGGTATTGTCTGAAATAATTACAATGTCCACCTTGGGAAAACGCAGCCGCAAAGCTCTGGCCACCTGTAACCCTTCCTTCTCTGTAATATCAATAATTCCAATTTCTATATTCTCCAGCAGCTGCTTTTCAACATCCTTTACCGAGCTGATTTTGATAACATCCAGGCTCTCATCGGAATCGTAAGCCACTGCATCCTTTGCAATCTCCTTCAGCAACTCAAATTCATCCTGCTTACAGCTATATATAAGCATTGAAATCATATAGCCTACCTCCTAGCAAGCGGAATTACGATTTGGTCTACCTCTCCGGATAACCGGTTAGAAATCATACCAATTCCAGGCTTCAACATCTTTGATTGCTCCTTGTAAGGTACCGCATTAAAATTATAGATATTGTTTTTTTCCACATTGCCGCCAAAATGGACACCCGTTTTATATTTCACGAAATATTCGTATACCTTATAGAAGTTAATCATCTGTATATTATCCAAACCAATTACACCTACAAAATATATATTTAATAACCGTCCCTTCTCTATAATATTTTCAAGAAACCCCTTCATTTCAAGCTCTGCATTATAAATCATCGTAATAAACCATTCCAAATCGGGCAGAAAGAAATAAATGGCCTTTTCCTGTGACATGGCATCAAAAATCTCCACTTCCTCTGCGTCATTTTCCATCATTTCCTTACGCTTCTTACTCCGGCTTCCAATTTCAGGAATTACCCTGTTGAAACAGTCAAAAACAGATTGTTCGTCTGTTGCATAATGTATCCCCTCTGTTTCAGCAAAAGCATGCATCGGTTTTGATTCACCGTCAAATATATAAATTTCACTATCACGTTTCATCGCAGATTGAATCATAACCTTCATGAAGTTTTTCTTTCCAGACCTCGGCAGACCGGTAATCATATAACAAAATGTATCAACCAAATCAATACTATAGATAGATGCGTTCTCCGCATTATATCCAACTGGAAGACATCTTGGGTTCTGCAGCTCCTTTTCATATGTTTCAAGCTCACTAAATTCTGACCAAACCGGCTTCTCCGGAATTTCTGGAATTGGACGGGCAGCCTTTTTCTTCCAGTTTTGTCTCATATCCTGACATTTCCTGCGAATCTTCTCAATACGCTGATAGTCATCCTCCGCCGGACATGCAAGAGCAACCTGATACTCCAGAATGCGGTTGCCATAGTATGCAAGACCACGCCCCTTAATATTTGATTCCGGAACCACATCAAACGCCATCGTCTTCATAACATCCCCATAAGCATATTTATCTGCCATTTCTGTTGTAATGAATGTCTTGATGTTCTCCGCCGCACGGGAAGGAATATCCGTATTTCCAATTCCTGCACCGGATAACAGCATGTAAATACCGTGACTTACACCCTCCTTGGAAAGAGTAACCAGATCATCCATATAGTGTTCTTCCGTTTTCTCATTGAAAGCGGATACATTATCAATAATAATAAGTATCATTGGCAGAACCACCCCATTTACCTGAACATACTGGCTGTAGTTACCACCACGGAATAATTTTTTTCGCTCATCCAATATCGAATGAATCATGGTAAAGAATTTTGATATTCTCTCATAGTCCCCTTCATACATGACGCCTCCCAAATGAGGAGCATCTTCAAATGCACTCATCATTTTACTACTAAAATCAATAGCATAAATGTTGATATAGGATGGGTCATATTTATGAACCAACGCATAGGTAATGGATTGGAGTGTTGTACTCCGCCCGCTCACCACCATACCACATACAGCATGATGTCCGCCCTCTGTAAAATTAACCTTCATAGGCATCTGCGCCTGATTTTGCGGGTCATCATACAAGCCAAGAACCACTTCTATATTCCACTCTGCTTCCGGTTCCGGCCATTGACCATTCTGATAACAGTTATTATTAAATTCATCAAACGCTTCCAGATACATCTGAACAGGCAGCACCGGCATCCACAATTGAAGCTCATGGGTATAACCATTTTCTTTTGCAACAATTGCCAGATAATCCTTCACTGCATCCAACTGCGTCTTATCCTTTGCCTGCGGAAGCTTTATATTATTTCTTTCTGCACGCGAAATCATAGCTGCAATAATGTTTTCTGCATTGTCACAATCACCATATAGCTCAATATAATCCTCCAGCCTTGCGGTATTATATGCGCTAATAGGATAATCAATCAAATCCTCTTCCATCATCTGATACATGTCATCAATAATCATCTGTTCCTTTGATTTCATCTTCAGACAATCCTCAAGAGATATTTCTTCTTTATCCATTGCCTGCAGTAAATATTTCTGTAATACTGTCAGCCACTCCGCCTGCGCCTTCACCTTCTGTGTCGTCTTTGCATAATTACCCGTCATGTCAACTCTTCCGTCAAGCGTAATCAGCTTTGCAATATCAACCTTGCTGTCACTGTCGTCCTCACTATATACCGCTCCACTAAATCCGGACTGAAATAATTCAAACACCTCATCGTTACCCACCTGTAAATAGGCGCGGCCAGCCTGTGTAATGTATGCCGCATCTGGTTTGTGAAGCATATCGTTACTATCCTGACGGTCCTGTACACGAAGACAGAGGCGGAATTTAGAATTACTCCAGATATTATCGTCCACCGTACCACTTGGTTTCTGCGTTGCTAAAATCAGGTGCACACCGAGGCTCCGTCCTACCTGTGCAACACTGACCAGCTCTTTCATAAAGTCAGGCTCCTCACGTTTCAACTCAGCAAACTCATCAATAATAATAAATAAATGCGGAACCGGAAGGCTAACCTCGTTATTCTTATATAATTTTGTATACAGGTTAATGTTATTCACACCATTTTCCGTAAATATTCTCTGCCGTCTTCTGTTTTCACTTTTTATAGAGACCATGGCACGATGTACCTGATTGCCGGACAAATTCGAAATCTGTCCGATTAAGTGTGGAAGACCGTTAAAAAGGTTTGCCATTCCACCGCCCTTGTAATCGATGATAAAAAAACCGATATCATCGGGGCTATAGTTAACTGCCAGCGAGAGCATATATGTCTGCAGCGTTTCACTTTTTCCGGAACCTGTGGTACCTGCCACCAGACCATGGGGTCCATGATACTTCTCATGTACATCCAGATAGCTGGGCGCCCCCCCAGCCTTTGCACCGGTCATACCCTTTATATTGTCATAGGTACGGTTCTTTCTCCATCGGTCAAGAACATTCAAATCCTCCAGCTTCGTTGCACCATACATCTCAAAAAATGTTATGGATGACGGAATATCGCCTCCGGACTCCGTTTCTTTCACATAAATATTTGCCAGTCTCTTTGCAAACTGCAATACCTTCATGTCGGAAACAGTGTCAAATTTAATCTGCTGCCTTTCCTCCTGTGCGTCCTTAACATCATAAACACCCTGGAAATCCTGGTCATTTTCAATAATATATTCGCATTCATTTGGAAGACCCGTATAGGAATCTGCAACAATAACCGTAGATAGTCCATAATTCATGCTATTATCATACACATATTTGGCGATTAATTCTCCCTCCATCATTTCGGGATTCATCAAAAACATAATAAAATATGGCTTCTGGATAATCTCTTTTTTCTTGGCAGAGCCCATCTCTTCTCTTTGACGGAATATTTTTGTCATGCTGTAGAAAACATCACCGGCCTGCTGCTTGTCTGCAGCAATAAACCGAATCTTTTTGTCTTCTGACCAGACATGCGGAAACCATTTGATATAATCCCATTTTCCAATATTTTCCGCTGCCTTTTCATCATATATAAAAACCATTTTTACATCTGTATAGCAGTTATTTGCTGCAATCTGTGTTGCCAATATTTTGACAAGCTCAAATGCACCCGATAGCTGTTTCCCACCAATCAGTCCAATCAAGCGATGCTTCAGTAAATCCACTCCCACCGGAACATTAAACAAAGTCTTATAATTCTCTTTAATAAACTTCGGTTTTTCTGCCAATCCATCCTCATACAGCTTAAAACGGTCCTTCGGAATATTAATCTGTGCTTGAAAAGGAATATCTCCCAGTCCCAGCCTGTAAAACATAAAATCCTCATGCCTGAAATTTCGATTCCACAGTACCATGCTATTACTGTCATAACCCGCACAGGTCTCTGCACTTTGATACATGATATTCAGAGAACGAATATTATTCTCGTACTTATCCTTAACCATTTCGGTGCGCTTCATCAGATAATTGCTATATGCTTCAAAACGATGCAGCTTCTTTTGTTTTTCCTCTTTATTCTGTTGAACAACATTTACAATTGCCCATATCACGCCAAAAATTGCAGAGGTTCCAGCCATAATCAGACCGGAGTACATATATAATCCGGAGTTGCTTCCACTGGCCTTTGAGGAATATATCATTAGCAGGCTGCCCAGCAGCATAGGGATAACCATTATAAAGGAGGAGCCTACCGTCATAAAAAGAGGCTGTTTCTTGCTCTGCTGTAAATCCGGCGGTGCTTCAATTTCAACCTCTTCCGTATCGATTTTTTCAATATTTCTCGGCGAACGCCTTAACAGAGTCATACAATCCTTTGCTGCTTCTAAAGCCTCATTAACCTTATCCGGATTCCCCTCCGGCTTTGCAAATTCCATAACGGATAGCTTATCTGTATTGACTTCAACCTGATAATTTGCCTGGTCAATAGCGATACAATCTCCCAGAATCATGATGTGCAGTCCCATAAAACTGATTAAATCTCCAAAATTTAAAGAAATGGTGTTCTGAATCAAATTCGTATTGACATAAGTGCCATTGACACTTTTGTTTTCAAGCATCCAATTATTCTGGGCATCCCGATACAATCTTGCATGAGTTCTTGAAACCATTCCCTGAAAATCATATCGTATATCCATATCTTCATTTTTACCTATGGTTATCTCCCGGACATCTTTTACTGCATATTTGCTAAATACAGAAATAGAGTACTGCGCGTTTCTGACAACCAGCGTTATATTTTCTGAGCCGGCATAAAAAATATGAAAAATATCCTGGTCCCGGATTGGTTTTCCAATATATTCTTCATTTCCCTTTGTGACCTTATATTGGGAATTTTCCACAAACGTCCATGTTCCGTTAATGTTTTCAAGATAAATTTCCAGATTTTCTGAAAGATTGAAAATATCCTTATATAGAATAAAAGAATAGTCTGTATTTACCAAATTGGGTAACCGAATCTCCTTGAAGGATGTGCTTGTAAAAACTGATAAAATCGTAACCATTTATATCCCCCTTTATCTTAAACAAAATGTATATTCAATGAAGTGTCTCCAACCTCGATAAAATCATTATCAAGTAATTTCACTGCATCTCTGGACAACTGCATTTCTTCTCTTCCTCGCCTTATTTTCACCGGATGAGTATCCTCCAATGTCTGGATATATAACGACTTGTCATGCTTGAACATCCGGCACTGTTCCTTGGCAACATTCAGGTCGTTTAATACCAGTGCATTTGTATTGCTTTGTCCTATCGTAATTACCTCTGATATGAAAATTACATACTTGCGGGTAGATAATTTTCCCTTTTCAATAATCTGAACGGCAATGTTGTCATCCGTTCCATTCACAAAATTTGTTTCCTCATGAAAATTAACCTCATACGGAATATTATTTTGAAAAGCCTTCGTTTCAACTCCCTCGTATAAGCGGTTTTTCAATGCCTGGTCAAGCTGTTCCTCCCTGACCTTTTCCTTTTGCAGGGTATTCATTTCTACTGCCTGTTTCTTCTCTTTGTTTAAACGGAGAAAGCGAAAAAACACCAATCCAAGAATTATCCCTTCGTAACAGCACATTGCTATATTTGAAAATAAAATATCTATGATTTTGTCCATTCGCTTTTCTCCTTTGAATTGTATTATTTTAATGATAAGTATTTTAATTTATCTGCATTTTTCTGTACTAAAATATCCACATATTTATTTTTTTCAATTAATTGATTGCCTATTTCATTTGCATTAAGCATACTTCTTTTCACTATATATTTTTGCTGTACAAAGTCATAGTAGACAAGAACTATTCTGGTTCCCCGGTAAATATATACGTTTCTTAAATAACCCTTAATAACATAAACCGCATTATCGCCTGACAATTTATTAATATCCTTCACGGTTAAAACAACCAGAATGATAATAATTGCTGCATAGGCAAGCAGCCCGCCAATTACATATTGTAAGATATTGTCCCTATGATTCAAAGCTGGCAGCCATATACAAATAACTATTATAAGAAAAAACACAATTGCAAATAACAGCATCCTCCTCCAATTTAGCCTTTTATAATAATCTTTCTTTTTTGAATCTACCAGAATCCTATCGCTGGACGATAACTTGTTTTTAACATGTTCATTTAAGGTCTTCGTATTCAAATCTTTTACATAATATATGATTGCGTAAATTATGCATGGAGCTGCTAAAATAATTATGCACAATAACAAAATGCTATCCTTCATTTTGGCTTACCTCTGTTATCAATTGTTTATATTTATCATTTTGAGATATAAATTGTACTAACTCTTTTCTGGATTTATCTTCATACCCGCGAAATATTACTTCATCAATAGCAGGCTCTTGAAAAACAATATTTGTCTTGTCTGAAACATAACCAAATGGATATGAAACGCCAAAATAATCATAAACATTACCAGTCTCATTGTCTTTAGGAAAAACTCCTGCTATCATTACTTTTATACCTGTATTTTTTAATTTCACAATAGAACCAATTGGTAATATGTCTTTAATGTTTGTCATATTTACTTATCTCTCTTTCTTATTAATAATATTTAGCCTCACTGTGATTGATACCACTTCTCATATACGTTATCATCAACCGTGTGCGCAAGCCAGGCAACAGCATCCTCACCATTTTTTGAAATACTAATAGCATCTATGATTGCAAAAGCAGCAAAGCCATATGGACCTGTAATTCCAACAACAGTATCTTTGCCCAAATCGCCCAACAGTTCCAAACCATAATATCTCAAAGCCTGATCCCAACGAATGTCACCATCATATACAGCAGAACCATTCTCATATGCCCTGGTAATAAGTGAAAGCCAAGAGCTTAATTCGGATTCACCTATCTCTTTTCCTAACTTTGTTAAATCAGCGGCATTCTCTACACCTACAAGTCTGATAAAATCATCCAACGCATCCAAATCATCTCCAATATATTCTAATATTGAAGCAATATTCATGAGAAGTGACAAAATATCCAATTTCCCTTTTTCATATTGATTCATTAAATCCAAAATATCATTATATGCCTCATTTGCCTTAGCTTGCCCACTGTTATTATCCTTTTCTTCGCTATTAACATTATTTACTGTATCTATATTTCTTCTTAGTATTTTGTTTGCTAATATACAACCCTCTGTATTTTGATATTGTTCCACAATTTTTTCTAATATAGAACTCATTTGCTTTAGAATATTAATTATTTCATCGTTGTTTCCAAAAACTGTATTAAACGAGCTAGATACTTTTCCTTTGATAGAACTATCTAATTGATTATATATTCCTTCAACATCATTATTACATTGATTCATTTTTTCATATAAAGTATTTAAAGAATCTATTTGCGTTTGTATTTTAATTAATTTGATTGTAAATTCACTTCCCATTAATTAATTTCTTCCTCTCTTTCAATTCTCTGTCTGCATTTTATTTCGCTTAACAATAATAAATATGCTAATTACACATACAGCAAATATCATCAATAATAACAGCCATAACCAGGTTGTATGTAAAAATCGCACCAATGGATTTGTAGTTACCACAATATGAAAATCATCAAATGACTTGCCATATTTACCTTCTGATTTTTCACTTAATATGTTACCTGCCATATCCTTTGCCATCAGCTGGATTGTCTGGGTGGATAAAGACTGCCCCACTTTAACCGGAATTAATCCATTCTCCAGCTCCTCAATGTCCGAAGCCTTGTATGTACCATATTCCTCCCCATTTAGATAAACCGTTACATAATCTGTTGCCAGATTATCCTGTACATCCAGGTATACCGTATGGCTGGCTTCGTTATATACCTCACGGTTCTCTGCTCCTGTGATAACTGCACTTGGTGCTGTCTGGTCAACTGCAAATTCAACGACAAGATTTCCCTCTGTGCGCTTATTACTTACATTACTTGTATGGTTTCCCGCCTTATCCGTAGAATCAATCTGAACGGAATATCTTCCCTCCGAGAGGAAATTATCAGCAGGAATGGTATACTCATATTGATACCATTGACCTTCACCTCTCCTGTCCTTCATCTGATAATAGGTTCCGTTCTCCCTCTCCTGCGAACTGCTGCTTCCCGCTTCATTCACCGTGACAACCGCTGCATTTACACCTCCCTGTGTATATGCAATGTTCCGCTCTACTACTTCATCCACATTGGTTTCAACAATTACAACCGGCCTTCCCTCCTGGATATAGGAACATACTCCGCTGGTTAACCATTCTCCTGTTTCTGTTCCCAAAGTGTAGACAGAGCCAAAACGATTAACAGAAAACTCTATGCTTTTCTCAGTTTCATTTCCAGCCTTATCTGTCACCTCCGCAGTTAAGGTATAGACATCATCCAAAATCTGTGTCTCAGGAAAATCCAGCGTAAACTGTTCCCCATTATTTATGACTTGTGACGAAATGGCTACATCCTTTAAATCTATTTCCCCATTATTGGCACCATACAGCTTGATTACAGCCTTATCCGAATCATAATTCACATCCGTACAGGTTATAACCGGCTTAACGTCGCCTTTATTTGCCGATTTATCTTGTATATTTGTGATCTCAATTTCCGGTTCAATCAAATCAACTGTAAATGTGCTGCCGCTATAGCTGTCTGCTGCATTACCTGCCTCGTCCGTATAAGCGACATCTAATCCATACGTTCCGTCTGCACTGTATGAAACGGTTGCCGTATGTACATCACCATTACTGCTAAAGCCTGACACCCCCGATGCGGAGCTATTATCTGCATGCATTTGAATATCTACCTTGCTGGCATCAAAGTTATGCTCTGTAATCGTAATGGTGGCTGTAATAGGCTCCTTATAATAAGCATTCTGTTCCGGCGCTGTTCCATTGTAGCTTACGGAGATAACCGGCTTTGTGGCATCAACTGTAAATTTATCTGAAAAATTCTTTGCTGCCTTATTACCAGCCTTGTCCACACAGCTGACAGTAAATTCATAGTCATCGTCTTCTGTAAATGTAACTTTGCAGGTATACACTGCATTATCCGATTTTCCTGTGTTACCGCTATGGCTCCACTTACCAACCTTTCCCGTATTTCCATGAGCTCCCTTTGCTACAATTTTCACATCATCTGTATTTAAATTCCGTTCCTTGATAGATATGGTAGCGGTTCTGGTGTGGTTACAGTATTCTCCTTCTGCCTGGTCATCATAGGACACACTGATTTCAGGTTTTACATTATCGATTTTAAGAGGAATTTCTTCGGTGCTTTTATTACCGGCGTTATCAATTGCAGTTACACATAACGTCACATCATTGCTGTTAAACTCCTTGGCAGAAATGCTTTCCTGCTCAATTTTAAGTGTATCTTTTTCCTTTTTCTTGTCTTTACTTATATCATATACAACCCTTGATGATATATGTTTTCCATCCTTCCTCAGATAATAGGCAACATATTGAAGCCCGGAGCTTGCAGTTCCCCCTTCTGGAATCTTATCTTCAATATCTGCAGAAAATGATACATTGCCATTATAAAACCCATTTTTATTTGTTTCTTTGTTAAGGGATAACAAAATATCCGGCTCATGATTATCCGTAATCATTCCCTGTGTATTGAAATAACTGATATTACCGGCTTTATCCTTGACCCTTCCATATATAATACAGCTCTCATTTACCTCGATTACATTGTTTTCCATTTTATCATATAAATGCCAGCTTTCTTCCGGTAATTTGTCCAATTTTTCTTCCGTCATCTGTTCAGCAGATAAAAAGTAACGAATCTCTACCGGTGAGATTTCATCAGAACCTGACATGGTGTACTGAATTGTATCTTTGCTGAATACGCTATACAAAACCTCCGGTACAAATGTCAGCCATGGTAGCTTGTCTGAAATATCCTTTACCATGGAAACAATACCCTTTTTCTTGCCATCATTCGATGCAATCTGGTCAAATAATAATGCCGTTTCGATTTTACCGTTCGGAACAGTCGTATCAACTGTAACATTATAGACTACTGACTCCGGCTGGCCATAGGTATCTTTTTTAGGCGTATTGCCAGCCTTATCAATGGCTAATATTTTGATTTGATAGTTTGCATCCTCTTCTAACTTAATTTGCTCCGTCGCATATACATCACTTTGAGTCGTAGGCTTAAATTCATAACATATTTTTTCATCTATTGGATTGCCCACACAATCCTTTTTAGTAATAATAACTTGTCCGCATTTGAGATGTTTTTCTTTAATTTTGATTGTGGTCTGGATAGTCTTATTGCTATAAACCTCTTCGCCATTGATTACTTGGTTAGTTATATTTTCCTCTGTTTCATCTTTTATAAATACAGCAGTTATTTCTGGTGATTCTGAATCAATAAAAAATCCATTTGATATATACGTTTTTTCCAACCCGCTTCCGTTTATTGTTTTTACGCATATAACATAATCTCCATCCTCCGATGGAAGATTCATTGTATATTTTTCATCTTCAGATTCCAGCAAATCCATATTTGTATAATTCAACTCATCCAATGCAATTCCTGCCGGATCATATGTTTTAGCTAGGTTATCATAATATATACTACTTAAATCCAATGAAACAATAGCACATTCAACACTCTTAACTCCTGAACAATCATCCTGAACTGTAAATTTAATATTGTCTGCTCTGCTCACTTCACCTACAACTATATCGCTGTCACTGGTTCTATCCAGTTTTGCCTCATCCTCTTCGTCTGCAAAATCAACCTCTGCCGCTGTCCCATCTTGAAATAGTGTAATCACCGGATAACTCTCTTCATTATCAGCATCTGGGACTCGACACGGATAATCCCCGCTAAAATCCACATTTTCCTCAGGAATAATACGAATAATTGCAGCAACAGTAGAACATTCTTCATCGTTACTTGTATCAAACATTACTGCATAATATTCCTCTTCGTCTTCAGACGGAGTAAAGTTCTTGTCTCCTTTCGAACCACCTTCTCCAGAAATATCGTATTCCTTCAAAGCCTCCCAGTTTGTAACTTCTATTTTTTTAAAAGATACACTACTATAGGCACTTACGATATCATTGAGACTGAATTCTTTCAAATTGGCAGAAATCTCATCCTTTCCGTTTACCCAAAAACTGTCTTTCACTTCAGGTTCTTTATACACATTGTTTAATTGAATAAAGTCTAAAATATTTGTGATATGCAAGATTTCATATGTATATTTATATTTAAAAGTAATTTTATTATCATTCGTTTTACTATAAACCTTGTTACTAAACACATATTTCACATTTTGGTCTTCTACACTGGCAACATTTTCTTCTTCGTCATATTGAATATTAGAAAAAGTACATTCCCCATCATCCATAATTTCCGGCGTTTCCAGCATTTCTAATAGTTTGCTCGTAAGACCCGTATTAATTTTACCTTCTAACGTTATTCCATCTTTATTTGTTTTATCAACGGAAAATCGTTTTATACGATACTCAAAACGTGGAATAAATTCAGTGACTTTCACAACTTTAAAGTCAATTGTCAATTTAACATGATTCTTCTTTACCTGTCTTGCTGTCTCTTCTTTAATTAAACTAAGGTCATACATATCGGAATTACAACTCACCCAAATATCTTCTACCGTTAAGCTGGTATATGGAGTCTTGCTTGCGTCCGCACTATTGACCTTAACTTTTATTTCTAAATCCCCACTTTGCAAGCATGAATAATCCTTTTTATTTCCTGCAGCTGGTTCTGCCAAGGAAATATCAGAAGAAGCCAATGGTACTTTCAATTCAAATTTATCAGTAGTATCATATTCCCGCCGCCCTTCTGCGATCCAATCATCAAAATTAAACTCTAATTTCAATTTGTCAACCTTAACCATTATTTCATTACTGGAGACCTCATATTCCTTCTCTTCGTTACAGTAAACATATTTTACTATATGCGTCCCTTCCTTAACCCCTGTAAGATTAATATTCGTTCCTTCCACCGATTCCCCGTCAAAATACCACTCCCACGGTAACGACGAATTATAAGACCCTTCTTTAATGGTAATTGCATTTAAGTCAATACTCCCACCACAATACGCTTGTATGGTAGCCTTTCCATTATAACTGATGTTTGGTGTCTGCATCTCACCTACAGACACTTCTATTTCCCTTTCATACAAAACTGGTGTCACTTCTACATTTATATCCTGAAATCCTTTTGCCGTAACTCTGACTTCTGTAGTAACACCCGGCTTTAAGTCGCTGGCAGCAGGTGTAAATACAGCATTTTTAATAACCTTATCGTGAAAATATGCTTTTAGAACATAATCTTTAAAAATATTAATTGTATAATTTTCGGTACGACTCCCAAGCTGACAAGTAAATGATAATTCATCTCCAGAACATGTTACGGAATATTCCTTATTTGTCAGCTCTACAGACGTTTCTCCAGATATAGAAATCTGCCACTTATTTGTATCAGTGCTTAATTGATTATAATTGGTGCATTTTAACTTTACCGTAGCACCTTCTTTTAATTCAGTAATATCTTCCAGCTTTATTCCATCAATTGTAAACAAAGGTTTAACATACTCTTCCACTGTCACCTCTGCCTGATGCTCAACCCCCTCATAACTTCTTGTTATAGTGGCTGTTCCTGGTTTAATCCCTGTCACCACACCGTCTTTGACAGTTGCAACCTGTTCGGAAGAAGAGAACCATTCCCATGGGAGTTCCTTCCATTTATCGTTTATTGATACAGTTTCACCAACATAGCACTTTTTATTATCCATTTGGGATATTAAATTTGCCAAAGGAATTTCTACTACCTTTTCAAAACTACCTCCCTCCTTCTCTTCTGCTGTAAATTCGCCCGAGGTACCCTGAATTCCATCCATCTTTATCGTATACTCATATTTCTCTCCAACAATTAATTCATACTCCTTTGAAGTGGAATCTATTACCTTTCCGGAAGAATCCTTCAATGTAACCTCGAAATCCGATAACTCCTCACTTGTACCCTCCACTTTACATTGAATTGTATATTTCACATTTTTTTCTTCCGTTCCTGATGCTGATGCAGGAATATTGGCAGTACATAACATTAAGCATATTATCAAAACAAATGCCAATATTTTTTTCTTAGTTGTAGTATATGCCATTGTTATTACCCTTTCTCCTCTGTTACTTCTTTATTATCATACTCGAACGATAACCAGTTTTCTTTGTCATAAGCTTTTTATATCGTTTTATTTTCTTTTTAGGAACAATAAATTTTGCCTTTTTGTTTATATTTGTAAATGCTTTTGAACCAACTTTTTTAAGTGTTGTACTTTTTATTGTAATTTTATTTAATTTCTTACAATTCCGGAAAGCATTCTTTCCAATGGTCGTAACCGCCTTAGGAATTGTAATTTTTTTAAGAGAGGTACAGTTCCGAAAAGCACCCTCACCAATCGTCTTTAAATTATTTCCTTTAAATGTAACTGTTGTTAATTTTTTACATCCATAAAAAGAATTACCGGAAATTGTAGTTATATTTTTTCCAATAACAACTTTTTTCAGTTTTTTATAATTCTTAAATGCATTTTTCCGAATAGAAGTAACTTTATATTTAACCCCTTTAAATGAAACTGTTGCCGGAATTGTTACAGCTGTAACAGACTTCTTTGACGGACTATAATACTGCACACTCTTTGATGATGAACTTATTACCTGATATGTTGCTCCTCCACTTGTTATCTTTTCATTCAATTTTAAATTCCGAACCTTCCAGCCTGCATAGAGCGTTGTATTAGACTCTATGGTCTGGTCAAAATTATAGGGTTTCGTACACCCTTTATCTAAATACCAGCCAGTAAACACATAATCGGTCTTTACCGGATTTGCAGGTTTTGTCGGGATTGTTCCTACCACAATACTCTGTGCTGCTATCTGCGCTGCCCCATTTGTGTCAAATGTTACAGTAATACATGGTTTCCATCCCGCATAAAGCGTTGTATCAGTTGTTAATTTATAATTAAAATCATATTTTTTCGTACATGCAGCATCTAAATACCAACCAGTAAACGCATAATTCTTCTTCTGTAATGCAGCAGGCTCCTTTGCATAACCATTTCCCAAAAGAATTTGATTCTCCACTGTTCCTGCGCCATTCGTTTCAAATGTCACTTTAATACAGTCTGATAATTTATACGAAGCATTTAATGCCGGAGCAACCCCTACATAGTCCTCGCCTACATAATATCCAGAGGCACGAAGCTCTGCACTATAATCTTCTACAGTCTTACAATACATAAAATAATTCAAATTCTCTCCCCTGGTTCGTATCCAATAGTCTATTCCCGCATGTTCAAAGTTTATCAACGCATGTGCAAATTCGGTCGCTTTTATTTCCCATGCGGTACAGGAATATTGTCCTTCCATCCAGCTCGTATTACAAAACCCATATTCTGGGTTTGTCATTTCTTCATAGCTTAACAAAAAAATTTTATCATCTGTTGCATTCCCCGGGGTTGTTTCAAATCTAGGGTTTTGACCTTCTTCCAAATGTGTTGTAAGTATCCTGCCAAGCTGAGACGAATCAAAAGCAAAATACATAAATCCTTTACTTTTATACGAAGGATAGGATAAATTTAAATCTGTCTTTCCATCATAATTCAACCATTTTCTCAAACCCGAATCCTCATACGAAACTCCGGTTCCTTTAGAAGCTGAATTCATTTTTTCCATATCCAGAGATTGATCTGAAAACAGCAACAGCTTTTTGCCATCATTGTTAAGTATTTTCCATCTGATTGGCTCATATAGAAAATAACGAAAGCCGTTTTCTGCATAGGGGTCCCAGCGTTTTTCTTTTGATCCTTCATTAATTGTCCCATACGTTGTTGTTGTTTCCCATGTCAGCCTACGATATTTCTTGCCGTTCACCACTGCATCCCCATTGGAATCATAGGCTGCGTTACGAATAGCATCTGTTATTTCATCTCCACTTATTTCCCTTTGTGGATACATACCGAAATATATATAATGAAATTCCGTTGTATGAGCTCCTCTATACTCACCCACATTGCAATGCGTTGATTCATCTCTCTTTGGGTTTGCCAGGTCAGAACTACTTACTGCATAAGCTTTATTCACCATTAATACCGTTAAAAATAATACTGTATAAATATATCTTAATACTTTTTTTAATTGGTTTTTTTTCTTCATTTACAATTCCTCCTCCATTATTTAATAGTAGCTGTAACTCCAAAAATTATTATACTTCCTTCTTTTTAGTTCGTACTTTCATATAAACAACTTTTTATATTTCCTTATTCTGCGATAATTTCACTTGAGAATATAATTATCTTTGTTTCCATAATTTGAAACAAACCAACTGGCTGATTTGTCTGCTCGGGAATTTGTGTTTCTTCTATTTCCTGTTTTTCCAAGCGGCTATCAAGAATTGCTGTGACCTGAGATTCTGTCGTTTTCTCATCTCCATCTCTCCTTAACACAGTCGTCTCTTTCTTTTGCAGTCCAATCTCAAGCGTTTCATTCTCTGCTTGCTGATACACTTCCTCCTTCCCATCTCCTAATAATTTTTTTTCACTTTCATTCCTATTCATATGAACCGCCTGCTCTTCATATCGCTTCCTGTGCCTGTTATCCTCTTTTCTATTGATTTCACTTAATTCCTTTACACTTTTCCGCATAGCCATGCCTGTCTTTATGCTTACGATTTTGCGGATATCAAACACAAAAAAGAGCACTGCCGCCAGCACAGCAAGCAGAATTCCTATTATTAAAAATACTATGAATAATATATTATATGTATCTGACGTCATCCTTTTTCCTATCCCCTCAGCTTATTCTCTATTCATTTTCCAAACCATAAGCAATTTCCACGTCCTTTTGTGCAAGCAAAAGGTTTCCTGTCAACTTATTGTACAGCTCCAGCTCATATTCATTATCCTCTTCAGGCTTTTGAACATTCTTAATCATATCCAGCTTGGATGTAATTTCCGATGAGGAGACTCCTGCATTTTTAAAATCCTCTGCTCGTTTTACAATCTGATTTGCGAGAAAATTATACATTACCAATGCGGTTACATTATTATCCTCTGCCGCTATATCCTCCGTTATAACAGCAGATAAATCCTCCCATAGCTGGGAATAATCTGCTTTGCTGTCCCCTTCCTTGCTAACCGCATCCAAATCCCTGTAATAACCAAGAATCTTATATAGGCTCTCCGCCCGGTATGCCTGCTTTTCTCCCAGAATTTCAATAACTGTTTCCTTTTCCGGTCCTTCCTCACTTTCTCCGGCAGCAATCTGAAGCCATTTGGAAGCATTTTTAATATCCACATCCCCACTTTCCGGATAGTAGAAATACATGATTCCCAGCTTGTAGGACACATTAACATAGCTTTCTATATTATTTTTTAATTCTCCTTCATAATTAGGTATGATTGTACGGATTTCCTCACTTTCCGTTTCCGCAAACACTCCATCCTCAAGCATAGTATCAATCATATCCAGATATGCTTCTCCCTTCATTGGCGAAAGCTTTATCGCCTCCTCATAGTAAGGATACCTATCCTGTGTGTCGAAGGTTGCCGAAGCTTCCGAAAGATACTGCTCATATTCATTTAACGTTTTTTTATTTTTTCCCACATAACAAAACAAAGAGCATACCAGCATAACTGCAGACATAATTACCGTAACCAGAAATACATTCCATTTTGCATTTTGTATTTTCTTATAGCCTTCATCCTCTTCCTCATAGTGCTCTAACGCATACAGCAATTCTGCACAGGACTGGTAACGGTCATCAGGATTACGCTGTGTACATTTCAGAATTATTTTCTCCAAACCGGAAGAAAATACGGGATTCCAATGTCGAATAGGATACATTTCATAGGGTGGTTCACTGGGATTGTGTCCAGTTACTAAATGATAAATGGTGGCTCCCAGACAATATATATCTGTTCTGGCATCTGTCTGTCCCTGTCCACCAAACTGTTCCGGTGCCGCATATCCACGTGTACCAAGACAGGTTGTATCCTGAACCTTTTTTTCTTTGAATTCCCTCGCAATACCAAAATCAATCAGCTTTACCGTTCCATTCGGCTGCAGCATGACATTAGACGGCTTCATATCCCGGTAAATAATCGGTGGTTTTCTCGTATGAAGATATTCCAATACATCACACAGCTGCTTTGCCCATTCAATAACATCTTCACAGGGAAGACTTTTCTGCTCCTTCAAAGCATCGCTTAAGGGCTTACCCTCTATATAGTCCATTACAATCAAAAAGCAATCCTTCTGGTCAATAACATCAACAATACTGGGAAGATTTGGATGGTCTAATTTTTTTAACAGATTTGTCTCCATAATCTGGCTTTGTTTGATTACTTCAAAATCCGCAGCTCCGTCCTTACGCACCTCTTTCACTGCCCACGGTTTATTGGCCCTCTCATTCATTGCAAGATATACTGTACTCATACCCCCCTGGCCAATTTTATTCAAAATCTTATATTTTCCGTCTATAACAGAACCTATCTCCAGCATATATCCCCCTATATTATATGAATCAGAACCGCTGTAATATTATCATCCTCCCGGCGTAATTTTGCTACATCGGTCAATTTTTTTAATTTCCCCTCGATGTCATTCTCATCACCTAAATCCTGTGGATACAGTTCATTTAACATTTCCTCACTGGATATTACATGACGAAACCCATCCGAACATAACAGAAACGCTGTAGACGGAGCATATTCTCCTACATAAAAATCAGGTATGACGCCCCCACCAACACCGATACATTGTAATAATACACTGCGCTGCTCACTGAGAAGAGCCTCTTCCTCTGTCATCCTTCCCATATCAATTTCTCGTTGAACATAAGACTGGTCTCTTGTCACCTGTTGAATTTCTTTATTAAGGTAATAGATTCTGGAATCCCCCACATTACAAATATAATATGCATCATTAACAAGCAATAGCGCTGTTATTGTTGTTCCCAATTGAATCCCCTGCGTATTTCCATATGCGCTTATCTGACTATCCAGTTGAACCAGCAATTGTGTCCAGCTCTCTTTAATGGCGGCAGGCGTAAAATTACGATACAATAAATCTGGAAACCTATTTTCAAACCACTCTGACATTTTAACAATTACTGTTGCACTGGCCAGTTCTCCCTTCTGCAAGCCTCCCATTCCGTCACATACAACAGCAAACAATACCTTGCCCTTCTCCGTCTCAGCCTGTCGAACCAAAGCTGCATCCTGATTAACCTCTTTCACATTGCCAATGTCTGAATAGATACCAGATATAAATTCCATTTTTCTCTCCCGTCTTACCGCTGTTCTCCTTATTTGATTTCAAACACAAACTCCTCATCTGCTGCCATAATTACATCTCCGTTTTTCAGCGGACGTTCTTCCTGTGGTGCTATATATTCCCCATTCAAATATGTAAAATTAGTGGCGCCAAGGTCCTTCACAACATAGTCCGTTCCTCTTTTAATTATTTTCATATGACATCTGCTAATAGCTTCATTATCACCAATATAAAAATGCACCTTAGCCTCTTCTTTTCCAACCACAAATTCAATTCCATCAATACACCTGACATCACCGGTTTTTCTGCGGGTCAGATACGCTTTGATCTGTGGAACCGGTGAAGCATTTAGTACAGTCGTTGCATTGTTTGCAGGATTATTTGAATCCATACCGGCCATATTAAGCAGCGTAGTTGCATTATTTGCACCCGCCATCCCACTAAACTGAGTTGACGAAGCGGCTTGCTGTTGTCCCACAGGATATGCCGCACCTGGACGTTCGAACCGGGCAGCTTCCTTTTCCGGTAAAACAGTGAATTTTTTTTGTTCTCTCTTTTGCTTATTCATCCGGACAAGCAGCACAATAAGCAAAACAATTACCGCGCTTACTGCAATTGCTGCAATTACAATGCATGCAATTACAGCTCCGCTTATCTTTTTCTCTGCCACAAGATTTCCCATACTTTTCTGAAGATTATCAGCAGCAAAGTCTACCTCATCCTGTGTTGCATCTTCCTTTGCATTAACAGACTGTGCCTGAGTCAGCCAGGTAATCATAAAATCATAAGTCTCTTTCGTATATGCTGACTGATCCAAATTCACAGCTTTCTGAATTGCCTCCTCCAGGGAAGCTTTGTCTACAGTTGCCTCTTCCTCTGATTCCTCTGTCATCTCTTCCGTTACTTCCGGTTGGTCAATCGTATTTTCTGTATATGTAATTCCGTCCAGATACGGATGCTTAATGGCATTAACCGGAATTGCTTTAAAACATTCTTTCTCCGCATCCTTCTTACTATATACCAGCAATCCAATCATTTCTCCGGAATCTGCATCCAATAACACACCGCCAGAATTTCCACTGGAAATGATTCCACTGATTTTAACAGACTGGTCATTGACCTCCGATACAACGCCGGAAACCAAATTAATATCCGTTGGCTTGAAGTATACCGCTCCCTCTTTACTAAAAGGTTTCGTTGTGGGATATCCTGCTGCAAAAACCGTCTGTGCCACTACTGTTACATCCTCTTTACACATAACAACTGCAGGGAGGTCTGTCTCCTCCTCCAGATTAAGAATCGCAAAATCATTATCCTTGCTTTCCTGTGCAACACTGGCTGTAATTAAGACGTCATCTTGCTTTACGATTGCAATTTGCATATTTTCATCGCTGGTAATATCTGCCACGCTACCTTGCTTTTTAATATATTTAACTGCTTTCTTAATATTCGATTCTGTCATATGTACAACATGATAATTTGTCAAAACAGTATTACTGTTAAGCACAACCCCGCTTCCACTCTGTACTGTATACCGCTTTCCATCCTGACCTGTATACGTCATAACAACCTGAACCACACTGTTTTTATTGTTTTCCAGACATGCTCCTTCTGCACTGGCAATTTTTCCAATACACAATACCATTATCACTACTAACACGTATGTCTTTATCCTTTTCATTTGCACTACCTTCCCACCATAATTTTAGCGTATAGTTTAATATAGGTTAAAATATACCTACTTTTTTAGAATATGTCAATAGGTTTTCATAAAATTATTTATTTTTATTTTAACAAGTTAATTTTAAATATACACCAAAAATATCGCAAGATCCCTTTCATTATAGCTCTTTCTATCAATCTTTTCTTATTTTTATCAAATTATAATTATTTCGTAGCAACTCGTTGCATTCTTAATTTAAAGCTTAAATTTTACCAACTTTTAAATAAATTTTCGTCTTTCAGCTATAGGATTTAATATAGCAAACATATGCTTTTACAGCAATCTGAATATCTATCACCTTTGGATACAATTTATCTATTCATTCTTACCGGAATCTGTGCACAAAAAAGGAGTCAATCTCTGTATAAGTCAGATTGACTCCAAATAGTTAAGAAATGCTGCATTTAAATTACCTGAAAGTTTTTCCATTTCCCGGACTTCTGTCGCAGGATAAAAATGACTGCCCGGATAATCCAGTCACATACCATCGCAATCGCAATGCCAACCACTCCCATATCAAAGACAATGCCAAGAAGATATGAGAGAAACAACCTCCCTGCAATCGTAGACACAACGGAAATGTACATGGTAAACTTCACATCCCCCGCTGCCCGAAGTCCATTGCTGAGGGCACCGGAAAACGGATAGGCTGCCGCATTGAATACATTGTGAATCAACACCAGCCAGACCACAAGCTGCTTTGTTTCCGGTTCCAGTGCATAGAGCTTCAGAAAAAGCGGTGTCAGGAGAAATACAAACAGGTTCCATCCCGCAGAGAGCAAGAGTGTAATCCTCGTCAACTTCTTAAAATAATAGTCCGCTCTTTCCGTATCCCGGTTTCCCATGCACTGCCCAATCACTGTGATAAATACCGGTCCCATTGCCACACCCGCCAGTGCCGCCAAAGACCAGATACTTTGCGCCACCCCGTTAGCCGCAATCTGATAGGTTCCAAAAAGAGCCACAATACTGCTAAGTGCCACCTTTACCAGCTGGAACACACCATTTTCCAGCCCATTGGGGACAGCAATCTTCAAAATCTGTTTCATGGAATAGCCACTCCACCTGAACATCCATTCTCTCTGGTAAAATACTTCATTTTTCCCGCGGAAGCACAACCATGTAATCACCACAGCTGAAAAGGTTCGGCCAATCAAAGAAGGGTATGCGACCCCCGCCACTCCTGCATGAAGAACAAATACTCCAATCACATTTCCAACCACGTTAATGATATTGGAAACTACAGACAAATACATGGTTGTCTTCGTTTTTCCAATGCTGCGGTAAACCGCCGCGCCGGAGTTATAAATTGCCAGCATCGGATAAGAATAAGCGGAAATCCGAAGATAGGTCACGGAAGCTTCCATGACGGAGTCCTCCACTTTGCCAAACATCAGCTGCAGTATCCATTCATTTCCCACCAGTACTAGGCCCGCCACAACGACCGAAAAAATGGTGGAGAATAACAAAAGCCGGCTGGCAGAGGCACCTGCCGCAGCCTTTTCATTCCTACCAATGTACTGGCTGATTACAACCGCTCCGCCGGATGCCAATGCAGTAAACAGATAAATAAAAATCGTATTAAACTGATTTACCAAAGAAACACCAGAAACAGCTGCCTCTCCCACATAGCTTACCACCAGTGTATCTGCCATTCCCACCAGCATAACCAAAAGCTGCTCGAAAAACAGCGGGACAATCATTTCTTTTAATTTTTGATTTGAAAAAAGCTCTGCCTTCTGCTCCATTTTTTGCCTCTTTACCTGATTTACTCCAAAATACCATTGGTTTCTAACCATTCCGCTATATCCTCCGGCAGACTGCTGCCTCCAGAGTAATGTATCGACAACGCTTCTCCCATATCTGCATCTGGTGTCAGCTTCGCAATTGCAGTCAGACTTTGACCGAAACGTCCTCCGCCATGAGAGCAGAACGGGATGATTGTCTTTCCTGAAAAATCATATTCTTCTAGGAAGGAGGCAATTGGCATAGGAATAGATGCCCACCAGTTCGGATAACCAAGAAGAATGGTATCATACTCCTCCATATTCTCTACATGAGTTGCCAATTCAGGACGTGCCTGCTCGTTTTGATCCCGCTGTGCCTCATCCAACACGGTATTGTAATCTGTGGAATAGGGATTCACCAATGTAATCTCAAACAAATCTGCACCCGTCTGGGACTGTATTTCTTCCGCAATTCCCTCTGTATTTCCTCCCCATGAGAAATAAGCAATCAAGACCCTTTCACCTATACTTTCCGTATTCTCTTTTCCTGTACTTACAACACTGTCTGGGCCGCTTACAGCATTCCTCACGAGACGGATGCCAATGTTAAAGCTGCTCTTATCCTCCGCCATAGCTGCGCGGTAGGCACTTCTCATATTTTTTGCAAAATCATTCCAGCCACCTCCCCTATATATGCGAAGTGTTCCTGTCTCTGGGCCAGTCGGATTATTCTGCTCCTTTGCGCTGTATGCTCCATAGTAGTCCCATACCCACTCACCCACATTGCCATGCATATTATACAGCCCCCATCCATTCGGGGAAAAGCTGCTTACATCAACCGTTGTCTGCCGGTATTCTCCCGGCTTGGTGTCCAGATTGCTCTGAGAAAAATAATTGTTCTCGATTTCATAGGGATAATGCCCATAATAATTTGCTTCCTCTGCGCTGATAGAGTTTTCTGTATGAAAAGGGGTTGTTGTCCCTGCGCGACAGGCATATTCCCACTCTGCCTCTGTCGGGAGGCGGTAGCCGTCTGCACTGCGATTCCATGTTACCGTCTGACCTTCTATAGAATATGCAGGCTGCAAGCCCTCCAACTCGCTGCGGGCATTGCAGTAGCGGATTGCATCAAGCCATGAAACTGTCTCAACCGGGAGCATATCACCGGAAAAGCTGCTGGGATTACTCCCTATAACTTCGGTGTACTCTGCCTGCGTGACCTCGTACATGCTCATATAAAAATCGCTGACCGTCACGATATGCTGCGTTTCATCCTCAGAACGCCAAGCCTCTGTATCCGGACTTCCCATTTCAAATGTCCCACCGGAAATCAGGACAAAGTTCTCCGGAGGCGTGGTCATTGTATCCTCGAAGTTTTTCTCCTCTCCGGTTAGTTCTGTAACATCCGTAATTTCCACCTTTCCTGTGTTATCTGTCTCAGATTCTTGTGCGTCCGCGCCACACGCTGTAAATGAAAAAATCATAACAACCACCATCAGAAAAGCACTAATCCTTTTCATTGCCTTTCTCCTTTCGCTTAGATGTTGATAATTTACCCAACACTTTTGACACATAGCAGGCGATAAATACCCATAATCCCATCATTGCTATATATTCCGCAAAGATGAAAACTGCACTCTTTTCGTAATCAAGAAATGCAAACTCCACTTTAAGAAACAGATAGGACAAAATATCTGCCTGATAGAAGCAGACTGCTCCATACATAGCAATCAGAACGGCTATTAACCGGAAAATCCACAGAAAAGCTGTAGATTTCTTTCCGTCGGAAAATTTGCGGAATATACTGATTACCATGCTCCAATGAAGCCCAAGATGAACACTCATTAATACAAAGCCCCAATAGGCGCCTGCAAGGTGCAGCACTCTTGCCGTTGCCATTCCACCATTAATCGGAAGTGTAGAAAATACGTGGCGGGACATGACGATACCGCTATAGGCAAGTACAAGCATTGCAGCGAGAACTGCAAAATTAACGATTGTCCGAAGAATGTGCAATATAGTAGATTTTCCCTTCAGCAAGTGTCCATACCAGCGGATATTCAAAAGGTTATGTATCAGAAATAACACAACCATTCCTGCACCAAGCCATTCATGAAGCTTTTCTCCTGTGACTTGATGTGCCATCAACATGAGCAGAAAGATTGTCATCAAAAAATCAATCTTCATTTTTATTTTTGAAATATTCATGAATTTTCTCCATTCTTGCAATTTGGTTTACATGAAATGGGCATCTTTTGCTGCAATGACCACATTTGATGTTTACTCCGCCAAAACATCCAGTCCAAGACCGTTTACCCATTCCATAACCGTCTCCTGGGAATCACCGCCATTCAGCCGCTGCCCATCAAGCCAGGTGGCGCCGTTTGTCAGCTGCTCCAAATTGGAAGCACTGGAACCAATGCCGCTGCCACCGGAGGTGCAGAAGGGAACAATGGCCTTGCCGGAAAAATCATAGTTTTCCATGAAAGTGCTGACAATTCTCGGCGCATCTCCCCACCATATCGGATAACCGATAAATACGATATCATACTGCTCCATATTCTCCACGGAACCGGAGATAGCCGGCCGGGCAGACGGGTCATTCATTTCAAGTGTACTGCGGCTGTTGTTATCGTTATAATCTAAATCCGCATCCGTATAAGGCTCCTCCGGAACGATTTCGTAAAGGTCTGCGTTCAGACCATTTGCGATATGTTCTGCTACACCTTCCGTTGTATTGGTGGCGGAGAAATAGGCTACCAGTACCTTTGTCCCTTCTGCTCCGGTATCCGCTTCAGGTATCGGTTCTGTTTCTTCCAATTCATCGGGCTGCGCAGCTTCACTTTCTGGCTCGGATTCTACTACACTGCTTTCCGAAGCAGATATTTCCTCGGATACACTGTCCTCCACATCAGGGGAATTTGTTTCAGCTGGTTCCCCGTTTCCGACACAGGCCACAAGAGATACCGCCATTAAAAAAGTAAGTAAAAAAGCTACCAATTTCTTCATTGTTTTTTCCTCCTATCAATCTTTTTTAATTTCATGAATCATATAATCCAACTGGTCTAATAACTGCTGCTTGGAATGTATTTCATCTAATAATTGCAATCTGCTTTTTCTTAAAATCCGTATCTGCTCCTCCTTTGTTTTTCCATTTTCCTTTACCAGCTTGGTTACTTCCTCTAATGTCATTTCCAGCCTCCTTATACAATAGGAAGTACACTCTGCGAGCCTTCTATCGTCATATGCATTGCAACGCAAAAAATGTAGGTGCAGAGGAAAGTGGGCTACACTTTTTCTACACCTACATTATAATCCGGGCTATGGAGTTATATCAAATACTTAGTTTTAATAGTCAGGTTATGCCCAAAAGGCATTTCATATATTCTATGAATTTCGTCGCCGCTAAACTAAACGGCTGTTGTTTTTTCCACGCCAGTACACTGTTCGCCGTAAGTTCCGGACATAGCGGCCGATAGGCAATTTTTTCCTTATCCCAATAGGGTATGGAACCTTCAATCACAAGGGAATAGGCTAAGCCCCTTTGAACCATAAGGGCGCTGTTCGTAGTTAAATTACTGGTAAAGAGAACCTGTTGTTCCTGAAAGAAATCTCCAAACCAGTTGGATAATTCGTTCTGTACATTTGTCCGTCTCGGAAGAATGAGCGGCATATTCTCCAAGTCTTTTGCGCTGACGGTTTCCTTCTGCGCAAGAGAATCATCCGGGCGCATTAAAACAACCCACCGTTCTTTTTCTCTTAAGCGAATAAAATCAAACTTTTCTATATCTATCGGCTCCAGCAGCACGCCAATGTCAATCAGACCTTTTTCCATCTGCTCCTTCACCATGTCTGCATTTCCTGTGAGAATGTCGAAGGTGACAAGCGGATACTTCTCATGGAATTCTTCAATGATTTCCGGCAGCACCTGCATAGCTGCCAGTTCTCCTCCGCCAATGACGATTCTGCCCTCCACAAGTTCATCCTGTTCAGCCAATTCTCTTTCTGTCCGGTCAACCAACGCCAGTATTTCTTCTGCACGACGCCGCAACAGTATTCCCTCATTGGTTAAGGTGATTTTTCTCGCACCCCTGTGAAACAGCTTAACCCCGACCTCTTCCTCCAGCTGCGATAGCTGACGGCTAAGTGTTGGCTGCGTGATATGTAAGACTTCTGCAGCACGGTTTATTCCTTCCTCTCGAACAACTGTTAAGAAATAGCGCAGAACCCGTATTTCCATCGCCATACCTCCTACACAAATAATTTTTATTATTATAGCCGTCCTATGCTCAAAAAGCAATATTCCTGTGTTAATTTCATTCTGGGCATAATCAAGTTCACCGCTTAATAAGAGGCAGTCTTAATCATCGCCCAGGTTTTCATCTTTACTATCCGCACATTGCCGCTGCCTGAATGCCTGCGATTGCACCATCGGCAACTGCTGTAGCCACCTGTCTCACTTTTTTCACACGGATGTCTCCTGCCGCAAAGACTCCTGGAATTTCCGTCTGCATGGAGTCATCAACCGGAATATAACCGCCATCCAGCTTTAATTCTGTGTACATCTGCGTATTCGGAACAATCCCTGCATATACAAATACTCCGCACTCTGCATCTTTTACAATCTGCTTTTCTCCTGTTTTGTTATCTGTAAATTCAAGCTCTTCCACCGCTCCGCTGCCATACACTGCAGTAAGACTTGAATGTGGCATGATTTCGATATTATTATGGGTAACAACTTTATCTTTAAATTCCTGTATACATGCAAGTTCATCTTCTACACATACAATCGTTACCTTTCCTGCTACTTCAGCCAGATAAAGGGCCTCCTTTACGGCTCCATCTGCTCCGCCGATTACATAAACATTCTTTCCTTTATAATCCGGACCATCTTTTGGTGCATTTAACCTGACACCTTTCAGACTTTCACCAGGAATGCCTAACATACGGCCGGAACCGCCATTTGCCAAAATCAAAGTTTTTGCTTCATAGCTTTCTTTATCCGTAACGACCTTCTTTATTTCACCTGTAAGCTTTGCCTCTGTTACATTTTCATAACGAATCTCCACACCGGCACCAAGTGCCTGCTCTTTCATTCGTTTGGCAAATGTATTACCGGATTCTTCCTGCACGATTGCTGTATAGTGTGTCACGGTGGATACCGTTCCAATCAAACCACCCACCTGTTTCTTTTCCAACACCAAAACTTTTTTCCCTCTGCTTTTCCCATAAACGGCTGCACTGATACCAGCCGGCCCTGCACCAATAATAATCATGTCGTACATTTCAATATCCTCCTTACACATAAAAAAATATTAGACAATTATCTAATATGGAATTATATCATAATTTTAACTTTGTTATGGTTATATTTTACTCTTTCCAAATATCTTATTCATCGTATTTCACAGCACTATAAACCTAATTAAAAATCCCGCAGCCGGATACGGCAACAGGATTTTTTACTTCAGTATGAATTTCTATTTTATTCCCACTGGAACACATCTTTCCCGGCACCGATTTCAAAATGGTATCTGACAATGCCAAGGTCAAGCTTTGTGTAAAAGCCTTTTCCCGCTTTTACCGTTACCTTATTTCCATCCAGCATAAACATGAATTTCTGCTGGTTCATTGCCGTAGGTGCGAGCAGAGCCGCTTCTACGCCGCTTTTAAACCAGTCCGGCATCTCCCCGTCTGTCTTTACCACTTCCGAAACGGTCTTGGATTTATGGGGGATTCCCTGCGTTTCACCATATCCAATCGAAATGACAACACACAGTTTTTCGCCCTCGTCAATAGAAAACGCTGTTTTTACCTTGCTGTAGGTCATTGCCACCCAGCAAGTATTAAGACCGAGCTGCTGTGCCTTTAACACCAGCCGCTCCCCATAATAACCGCATTTCTCATCCAGTTCGGAATCTTTTTTTCCAATCAATGCGATATAGTTCCTCACACCACTGAATTTTCCGTAATGCGCCATAAAGCCGTCAAAGGCTTTCGGCTCATCCATGACAAGCTGGATGTGCAGGCCGCTCTCCTGATTGCAGGCGTCAATTTCAGCCCGCATCGCCGAAACCGCCTCCGCGCTTAATGGTTGATTCCTGTACTGCCGTACACTGTGGCGTTCTTTCATTGCTTCTGTCAGATTCATCTTTACATTACCTCCGCTATATAATCATTCAATTTTCCCACTCCTGTCCGGCAGCTTCTCCATAACCTGCCTTGCGTGTTCCAGCATATGGATGAGGCGGTTCATGGCTTCTGTATCCGCATCAAAATAATAATAATTTTTCGTCCCTTCCCGGCGCATCTTCAAAATTCCTGCATCCTTTAGTATTTGAAGATGAAGGGATACAGCGGGGCGGGATAAATTCGTCATTTCTGTGATTGCCCCGACCCGGACGCCGCCGCATTCTCCCATTTTCATCATTTCAAGGATTAGATGCTGGCGGTTTTCATCACCCAATGCCAGTAAAATCTTCCGGCAGCCTTCAAATTCCTCCGAAAGCTGCTGAATCTGCGCTTTATATCCAGGCATAGTCTCCACCTCTTTCCGTTCATCTGTTCAAACTATTATACTATAGAGTGGTGAATTTTTTTCAATGGGAAAGAAAATCAAAACGAATCATTTTTGTTGAAGGCGGTGCCGACCAAATTTCCATCACGGATGCGGCATTACTACAGAAATTAATTGATGGTATTATCGCCAGCTACTTAGCCAGTCAGCCAAAGCGAAATAAGCTTACCATTGAGTTAAAGGAATTTGAAACGGGCGAATATCTTTCCTGGTTTGTAACGTCACAGGCAGCAAACAAGGTAACGGTTACATTACGGGATGATAAAACACAATATTTTTCAGAAAGCAAGGATACTACTAACATTGAACCGCCGTTAGCCGTTGGAAGCAATCGCTATGTCGGAAAGAATCTTGTTCTGGAAATATCGATTCCACAATCAGATGAAATTCGTCCACTACCTGCAATGCATACAATCATCAGCGATACAGGAAAAGTACTGGGGCATTCTTTTACCTGTTGCGGCGAGGACTGGTATATCATAGTCAGGTAATTCCAATTTACAATATATAGTATGATTTAATCCCCTTTGCTATAGTAGCGAGTTGCACAAAGGGGATTTTTATCATCGTTTTCTATGTTGTTTTTATGCTTACTTTTTCTTTCTTAAACAAAGCGTATCTCTGTCATTCAAAAAACGATTTGTTACTGTTACCAGATACATTTTTCTCTCCTTTCCGATTATTCATACCGTAATTAACAACAGTCCCAGCTATACAGTACATCGCCAAAATCCAGCTTCGCAAGCTTTTTACTGTTTATAAAGAAAGCACCGACACCTGCATCGCCCCACAGTATACGCCACTTATCATTCCAGATATCCGAATCAAGCTGGAACAGTAGGGTATCATAATAATCCGCATCTTTCATACTTCTCGGATCCCACTGTCTGAAAGACGGATATCCAAACATCCGGTGTCCACATGTGGATTCATGAATGTCTGCATATTTTTTATCATACTCATTAAACATTTGATAAAATTCCAATCTACTGTCCAAATCAATGCCAAGCTCCTCTGCAATCTTATGCAGCAATTCATCACACCTTACATCACAGTCATTCATATATACTTTTCCCATCTTGAAAGAAACTGCGTATTCTCCCTGTACAGGAAAACAGATGCTATCCTGTTGGTTCACGCTCACGCTCCTATCCTCTTTTCTCAAATCTCTGGTTGTCTTTATTCCAATAGAAAGCACATCTGCTTCGGTAATACTTTCATCTATTTTTTCGTGATATACCACCTGATATGTATTATTGGGATAGCCGCTTTCCTGAATAGACATACCATAGTTTCTGTCACACAGTATAAAAAATTGCAGTATGCCTATCCTTGGAAGTATCTGATTTTCAGGAAGCTCATTCAGATTAATCTGTGCCAGCAGCATCAGCTTGCTTCCATTGGAAGCCTTCGGATATTCTCTCCTCTTATCCCAATAAGGGATGCCGCCTATTTTACTTCCACAAAGCGTTGGTTTACTGTTTTCCTCTATCTGAATTTTGATTGAATCCTGACTGGTCCGCTTCTGTAACTCCTGTAAAAGTATTTTCACAGTTTTCTTATCCGGCATCTGGACAGGCGTATGATTGTCGTCAACATCCTCTTTTAATTTCACATTCTTTTTATGACCAAAATATATCATTACAATTCCAAATGCCAGTATTATACCAAAGGAAAAAAATAGGGAAAGATACACATGAACCGGTCGGAATTCATCTACTATCGCACCATACATACAACAGACAAGCATTCCACCTCCAAATACGGACAAAACAATCCCCAGAATAGTCAAAATAATTTTCTTCATACACCTTTCACTTCCTTAGCCAAAATCTTAATTCTCCCTTTGAAACATTGCAGCATCTAAATCTTTATAAGTAATATTTTGGTATGACCAGTTCATGCCTTATACCTATCTTCCGATTTATAATTTCAATCCATATATCCTCTCTTCATTAAATTACAAAATCTACCGAACATCCACACAAACAAACATCCCTTTCACATTCACATCCACATCAATCTCATGCCCGCCAAAAACATATCCATCATCGTAACCAATTGTATAGGAGCCATTCTGATTCACAAATATGTATTTCAACCGTCCTTTTAATGCTTCCGCAAATTCCTCTGGATTAGAAAAGCTTATTTTACAATCGGCTTCCAAACACTCCAACGCATTCTCAAATAATTCCTCATCGGATGCCGCATACTCTCTTGCCTGCTGATCCTTAACACCAATATTCACAATGAAATCTCTAGCAACCGCAAGTGGCTTTTTCCATGTTCGTTTTTGGTCCCATTCCACTTCTACATAAATGGTAATCGTTTGTCCATTCACGCTATAACTTCCTTTAAACAGTCCACTATCTTTCTCTAATTTCAAATGTCCCAGTACTTCATCCTCTAAAAGAATTGGCGCAAGGTATTTTTCCCGTTTCTTATCAAGTTTCGTGCCATGTATATCGGTTTCTAATATTTCCTTTACATACAAAACAGACAAATCCCCCATATTATTAATCACTTGTCTTCCGCGAACCTTATAAATAACTCCATCCTTGTATGTATTAAAGTATTCGTTTGTTGCATCCTGTTTCTCATAATCATCTGTGGAAATAGGCCACCGGATGATGCCCGCCTTTTTCAGAAGCTTATCCTCCTCGATATCGTATGCAGCTATGAGCGTGCAGGAAATCACATAATACTTATGACTTTTGCTTATCATTGCTGCGCCGCCTTCTCCGGTCAAAATATAATATAGTTTCTCATCTTCTAAAAATTCATTTTCTCTTTGATATTCTTCATGTATATTCATTTTCATTTATATGATGTTTATAGAAAAAAACACCGTATTCCTTTCATTTTTCTTGATCTGTCGTTTAATATATTCAGACGATAGCGACCTTGTTCGCTTTCTTATCAGCAAGAATTTTAAAGTGTGTGCTTTAAACCCTATCAAGACTTCAGCCATCTATCTTAAGTTCCACCTCTATATAATCATCCAGCTTTTGTTGAGACAAAAGAACAACCGTCTCAAACCATTTGTTGAGCATTATGACTATATGCTAAGCGGTGCTAACAATATGCCTGGCAAATAGCGACGGATTCTGAAAAGGATTCTCCGCCATAATATTCAGCAGTTCCTTTGCCTTCTTATGCAGTCCTGTTCCTTTTAACAGCTTTTTATCCTTATCTGCCTGCTTACTAAATCTTATCAGATACATCTACCATTCCTCTTCCGGGTCATAAACGGTTCCTTCAGAAACCGGTTCCTGCCCTGCTTCCAAAATACTTTCTGCCATCCCCGGTATGGAATTTAGGTACAGCGTTTCCTGAATCGCATTCCATTCATCCTCCGATATAAGAACACCGTTTTTTCCTCGGTTATTGGTTATGGTGACAGGCCGGG
>ULOF01033713.1_pt1 | contig 38545 bp, 37 predicted proteins | sample 1952371 | NCBI WGS metagenome assembly ULOF01 (sample SAMEA4835597, study PRJEB28245) | human gut metagenome | biome: gut microbiome; material: fecal sample | place: Denmark | collected 2008 | reverse complement strand
TGTTGGTCAGGCACAGGTGTTTGTTTTCCCTTGCCACAAGGATGTCCTCCTCACGGATTCTCTCCCCGAAACGGATGGTGTCCGTTCCGCTGCTCTCCACAATGGTATCCTGTCCGTCCCCAAGGTGGAATACATAGGTATCATTTCCATTTCCACCTCGAAGCGTGTCATTTCCTGTCTCTCCAATCAATAAATCGTCACCACTTGTTCCAGCAATTGTATCATCTCCGAAATACTTAACGCCGTTACAGATATCCGTACTCACAACAGAAAATGTTGTATTTATAACATCTCTTCCAATACAGGAATCAATGCCTGTTAACATCAAATTATCAACAAATTCAAGGATATGCTTCTTTTCTTTGGCATCAATTGCGTACATATCTAAATATTTTTGTGCAACAGATACAAAGTCCAATATCAATTCTCCATTCTCACTGAAATCCATATTCATATACATTTCCGCATATTCTTCTGCATAGGTTGTCTGCATCTCTAACTGTCCAAAATACAAATTCACCAACTTGCTAAATGCCTGTTCAAGATACTTTCCTGCCTGATGCACTGGATTCGTTCCATATGCACTATCAAATTTGCGCCCCGTAATTACTTCTAATGCTTCTAACTTTCTGGCATCTGAAATATAATTACCTCTTGACGTTATATCCACATCAACAACACCCGTCCAAAGATATATAATGTCAGGTATCATGGATTTCCGAATCTCACTGGATTCTTCCGCAATATAAGACTCCACCATTCTCTTCAATTCGCCAGTCTCATCCAGCATCATTGCCTGATGGAGACTGTATTGGTTTCCTTTTCCCTGAATATCCGGCAGCTTCATAACATCCTCTGATATTTCTATATTCATATCCAAAGTCGTTTCCACTACCGTAGTATCAGCTGCATCTTTGTCAAACCAGACATCCTCCACCAAAGCGGTACTTCCGTCTGCTTTTATGTAATAACCCTTCTGGGTATGAGCATTACCCTGTTCATCCGTCTCATTAATTGTCTCATAATCCAAACCAATACCCGCAATCCCTGCTTCCTGCAAAGTCAATAATTCCCCTTCATCCACAATACCATTCTGGTTCCTATCCTGCCAGATTTTAAGTTCGGAATATATAGCATCCTTTGTGTCTATCACACCATCTGCATTTACATCAAAGGCTGCCAAAGCTTCAAATCCATTAACTGCATTGATTCCCTCTGCTACCGCTGTCAAGTCACCAAATAGTTCTCCACCATTATCGATGTTTCCATTACCATTTAAATCTCTTACAAGCAAGCCATCATCTGCTGAAACCCAGCCGATTTTCTCTGCAAATCCATTGTTATCAAAATCAAAATTGACACCATCTTTTATGGAAACGGTTTCAATACCATCGCCGTCTAAGTCAAAGATAAGTGGGTCTACCGGGTAGGTATAGGCTCCGGCATCATCATATAAACCGAAAATATCAGCCAATACGTCACTTATAAATTCCCCACATTCAGATATTGCCTTTGAAAAGACAAGAAGGGCAACAAATGCCAAAAATGGATTAACTGCCGCAGCTGTCATGAGAATTGCAATTTGATTAACTACTATCCCACTCAAAACATTTCCAAATACAAAATCTTGAACTGCCTTATACGCTTCGCCCGTTTCTCCTTTTTGAATTGCAGTTCCTACTCCATCCGCTAACTTAATAAATTCAACTGCATCAGATAGTGCACCAAACGTCTCAAAATATGCTACTCCCTTATGAAGAGCTGACATATTCTCTTTTGTAACAAAAAATCTTTGTTCCGTAGCTGTCTCATAAACCTTTATAAATTCAATTTCTGATTCTGTTAATCCTAAGCCTTCAAAACGTTTATCTGCCTCAATCACATCTATTACTAAATCATCAATATTTCCCATTTTTGTTCTCCTCGCTTTTACCATTACTTCTTAAATTTTTTTCTAATATATTTTATTATGTAGTATATTACACCATAAATACTAACTGCAACTGCAACTGCCGTTTTTCTTAATATCATACCATCCGAATATTCTAAATGATCTTGAATTGATATAATCTCGGCTATTATATATGCCAATACTATTGCTATTACAAGACCACATCCAAAAGGATCATCCCTTTTTTCTTTTTTATTGGATTCTTCTATACCATTTTCATAGCCAACATTCGTATTCTTTACTATCATAGGACGTGTCTTTATTTCAACTGTTGTTTCTGCAACCTCTTTCTCTGAGACTCCCGGAAGACCAATCGCAATCAACGCATTTTCTATAATGTATACTATATCATCCTCAACATATCCCCTTTCTACTAAACTGACCGGAATTACTATCTCATTAATAATCCAATGCACAAATAGCCCTGGTTTCTCCTCTTTTTCTTCAGCTTTATTTTGCATCTGTATTTCTACCAATTCTTTATTAATGCATAATCCACACTTTAGAAACCTGTCCGATGCTTTCCCCTCACCAAAAAAGAAAAATATATCTGACTCCCTGTCTATGGCCCACCAAAATGGCTTAAATTCTTTACCCAGATTATCCTTAAAACCAAACGAATTAAAGTATTCTATATCCTCCTCTCTTTCAATTCTTTCACTTATAAAATCCATGCTTTTACCTCCCTTCCTTATATCAGAAAAGACATTGCATAAAATAAATTTTTTTATACTATTCCAAAGTTCTTGTTTGCTGATTCCATATCAAATTTCCTCAACAATATTTTTTCTAAATCATTTCTCTACTCCTTTTATATAGAATTATCAGTAGTAAAACTTTTAGAAATCTAAGAATTATTTTATCTCATTCCAAATAATTTGTTTTTCCAGCCAATAAAGTTCCAATAAATTACCTCTCACTTCCTCGCTAAATCGCTTCCTTCGTCCACCACTGGTTTAATAAATCATTTGCCTGTTCGTTTTTCTGTTCAACTGCATCCTCCCACATCATACCTGTAGTATCCTCAAAGGATGCCATTGCCTGTATCATAACGCTTATCTTGGTATAATCTAACTCTCTGCCATCCGACGTCTGGAAAGATTCTACCTTATAATTGTCATCACGAAAATAATCCCGTACAGTAATACTATCGTCCCCACCAATCAGGAAAATGTTCAAATTATTCCCCTGTTTTGCAAACTTTAAATCAGAGTATTCAATCCCCTCTCCAAAGACAATCCGGTCATCTCCACTATTCTCCGTAATAGTATCTTGTCCATCTCCAAGGTTAAATACATAGGTATCGTCTCCGGTTCCTCCGTTCAGTGTGTCATTTCCTGTTCCTCCTGACAGAATGTCATTCCCATTTCCTCCGTTCAGGATGTCATCTCCTTCTTCTCCGTACAACTCATCATTCCCATTGTTTCCATTCAGCGTGTCATTCCCTGCTCCTCCATACAGGTAATCGTCCTCTAAAATTGGAGCACCAGTATTGCTGTTAGCCGCACTGATGTTATCATTTCCTTCGCCTCCGTAATAGTATCTTGCTTTATCCTTCAGGTCTTCGAGGCTCCATGTGCTTCCGTCTGCAAACTCCACCTTCTCTATCTGGTAATCTGTGTTCCAAAAGAAATCCTTGATTGTCACCTTGTCCCTGCTCTCCTGATTCGTCAGGTAGAGGTTTCTGCCGTCCCTTGAAACAAGAATGTCCTCTTCACAGATTCCTTCTCCGTACAGGATTGTGTCCGCTCCACCGTTTTCTACGATAGTATCTTGCCGGTCTCCAACATTGAAAATATAAATATCATCACCTTTTCTTCCTTGTAACACCTCATCTTCTGTGCCAGATAGTAATATATCATTTCCGTTGCTTCCTATAACATTTCCATTATTAGACTGATATATAATATTTTGTACATTTAATGTTTCCGCCCATACTTCATTCTCACTTTTTAACTGTTCATAAACATACTGCTTATCAAACATATCTCCCAAATTCGTATTCTTCAGAATATAGTCCACGAACATTGGTATATAACACACAGACTGACCTTTTACCAGTGTTCTTACCGCATCAACAAAATCACAATAACAGCTCTCCGTATCTACATTGCGGTATACCTTTATATGCTCCAAAGCCTCTTTATAAACAGACTGGGAAAGCAGACATTCTTCTATTTCCTGTTCAAATTCAATGTATAATTTATTCAGAATAGCTGCTGCTGCGTTATTTGGATTTGCTCCAGACACCCCGACATATGGCTGCCCATAAGCCTTTTCCAATACCCCCAGTCTTCTGGCATCAATTGCCCTTCCTCTGCTATCAGCCTCAATTCCGGCAACATCTGCCCACAGGAACAATACATTCTGTAAAATATTCTTCTTAATGCGATAATCTTTTTCCTGTATGTATAATGTCACCATTATTTTTAATTCATCATTTGTTGCCATTGCTTTTGATAAATCCAGCAATGTTCCACATCCCTTTATTTCCGGTAAATATTTTTCCAGGATGCTTGTGTCAATTTCCTCTCCCTGGTATTTCGTATCTGAAAAATCAATATTAAAATCATACTCCCCGATATTATAATTTACAGTCTGTCCAAATAGGTTACTGCCAGCCTTCATCAAGTTACCATTTTCATCTAAACGATTAACCTGACTGTAATTTAAATCAATTGACGAAATGCCAAAATGTTCCAAAGAATACAATTCTTCCTCTTCTGATATTCCATTATGGTTAACATCCATCCATACCTTTAATTCCTGAAAGCCCTTATCCTGAGAATCTAAAATTCCGTCCTCATTATCATCCAGACCCACCAAAGCCTGAAAACCACTTGCAGCAATACTCCCATCTGGTAATACAGTTCTGTCACCAAACAACTCCCCTCCATCATCAATTTTTCCATTGCCATTCACATCGCGCACAAGCAATGCATCCTGAGTAGTTATCCATGCCGTCCTTTCTGCAAAACCATCCTTATTCAAGTCAAAATAAACTCCATCTTCCAATGATGTTGTAAAAACTCCATCATCGTTTAAATCAACAATAACCGGATCACTCTGCTGGGTTCTCATAGAATCCTGGTACGAATCTGGATCACGCCCAAATATCTCTTCCTTAGCCCGCTGTGAAGAATTCTGTGAATTGTCACTTTCATTCGCACTGGAACTTCCACCGGAACCGCTCCCCGTTCCTGCATTGCCTGAATTACCCGAACCGCCGCTTGAAGAACCAGTTCCACCAGAATTTCCGGAATTATTCCTTTGTTCATAATACTCTTCATACCATTTTTTCAGCTGACGTCTTTCTTCCTCTAAAGCTTCCTGTTCTTCCTCTGACAAACTGTTGTCTTCCTCATCCTTATCGGCACCTTCATAACCTGCCAACCTGCATATTTCGGCAAAGTCAAGTTCTCCTCCGTTCATAAACTGAATTGTATTAATTGCATTTGTAAACTTACCATTTCCATTTACCGCAAAGAAATTTTCTACCGTAATGTGACTTAATTCCCCCACATAAATCATTAAATCCAGACCCTGAACCTCGAAAGAAACATCCGAAATCGTTACATCTTCATCAAAAACAATGTAGTCCTTATAATTTCCGATGTTATCATTCTTAATGATATCATTTCCATCATACAATCCGAATATATAGCGGTCCGAGCCGGAACCACCATTTAATATGTCGTCTCCTCTTCCTCCCCATAATACATCATTTCCTGCACCACCATTAATGGTATCGCTGCCGTTCCCACCATATAAAATATCATTCCCCATTGTACCGTTAATACTGTTCTCGTTATCTCCATTTCCAATATAAAGCATTCCTCCATCTTCATATTGCTTACTATACACATTGCCCTTTGTTCCTTCTCCGAGCTTACTGGTGACTGCAAACGAATTAAGTACATCATTACAGTATTTTTCAATACTGCCTCCTGTCTTGGCGTCAAAAAGATTTACCGCTCCCTTCCAGTATGTATTTAAAATCATTCTTCCGGCATCGCCAAGATTTTCAAAAGCATTTCCACTTACCACACTGTCTATCAGTGCCAATGCAGAATACAAATTATTTGATGACCCCAATATATAATCACGCAGGTAACCCAGCATTAAATCCAGTGCCCCCTCATTGATTGCCTTATAGATTACTCCTTTATATACTTCGGCAGTGATGTCATCTAATATTTCTGTATAATTTTTAAACACAAGAGATGCAAAATTATTTTCGTCCATCCCAAACGGAGACAAAATCCCACTATAGGCTGCAATTACAGGCATTGCCCATAATGCCAGAACCATCTCCGTTGATATTCCATCTGTCCCTAATTCTATATCGTCCTGTGATTCAGCAGTTGCTGCCATTATCCCCATTAAACCGTCAAAAACAATCTTTTTCTTCTCCACATCCTCCTCAGTCTCCAAAATATACGCAACAAAATCCTTTACAAAAACTGAGACTACATTCATTGTTGCCATATCATTCAACCCTGTTACAATGTTGTCCTGAATCTTAAAAATAGTATTCGGTTTATGGAAATATACATAATCCAACATTTCATTATTTGCAGCAAGATACATCTTATGATTATCCGGTATAGGAGAATTAAACAGTACATTTACATAATCCCCACTAGACGCAATCAAATAAAGATTTTGACCTCTCCTCGCTATTGCTTCCTTATATTCAGGTGTATTACACAGCTCATTGGAAAATCCCTGCCCATCAAAAGAAAGGCATCTGTCTATCGGTGGATTCGTGGCAAATAGCGCCGCATACTGTGCCATATTTCCTCCCTTGGAATGCCCACTTACTACAAAGGACTTATTATTCACGATGTCAATTCCGTTTACAAAATCTACTGCCAGCTGCTGTCCGGCTGTAGTGATACTATATCCTCCTTCTCCATCTTCCATCCATTCCTCCGCAGAAGAAGTTCCTTTGAAAATGATAATATTTTCATCTACATTATCACCGGTTAACGCCATGGCACGGAAGCCGTCTGTTGCGCCCTCCCTATGGTCTTCCACCTTATGTATCGTCAGAGAACATAAAGTCTCATCTGCTTCAATTGCTTTCAGTACCTGTAGCCATTCATGCATTAACATCATACAGTTTTGTGCCGTTGGGTCATCCGGATTGTAAGAACCATGGACGTCTGTGATAATGGTTCCGGTACCGATTGCATTGGCTGGATTGCCGTCCTTGTAGAGAAGTCTGCAAATAACATCTCCTATTTTATCTTGATTAATTGTTACTTTTGTTACCTCATCCAAATAAATTAAATTGTCTAATAATACTAACTGATAATTACTTAATCCCATTCCCTTTTCTCCTATCTGTAGTCTATATTTTCGTCATCCTTTATAAAAATCACATGATACTCCCAATGAAACTCCTCACCTTCTAAGCATTCTCTTTTATTTTCATTATTTTTCTTTTCATAATACTGGTCATCATCATAATCTGTTATATTTATTGGTCCCCGATATCCCCACACTGCCAATTTTCTACACATATTCATAATATTGTTTTTAGTAAAATATTCTTTTTGTGATGATTTTAAATAAATAAACAATCGTGGCAATGGATAATCCACATTTGCACTTAATTTAAACAAATCTTCCACCTTCGTATCTGGCGGCAAGTTACTTGTTATCCACTCTGAGTCAAATTCCAAATAAAATTTATAATCATCAAAATATTCATCTATGATTTCATCCACACAGGCTGCATAATCATCTGATAACTTCACCATCACATAGCTGTCCACGTATTCCATTTTTCCTTCTCCGTTCAGCCGCCCCTGTATTTTAAACTGATGTGCTTCATCCGAATATCCTTTGGGATATGCATACATCTGTACATAGTCATATGCATAACTCATTCCCCGGTAGGATGCAATTTCAAATTCTTCTCCATACCGCTCCTCTAAATATGCAAGTACCTCCTCTTTTCTTTTCTCCTCTTTGGCATGATTGCGGCTTTCCTGTGTTTCACTGTCCGCAGCCTTTGACCAGGAATTCTGTACCGGTTTGATGATGTAAACAAATATAAAAATACCCCATACCGCAATTATGGCAGTTATGAAAATAGCCAGCATCACCCAAAGTATGCTTTTCTTTTTTTGCTGTTTCCCCACGTTTCCTTCTCCCCTTCTTTCCAGACTTTCGTATGCCTTCATTAATTTAGTTTATTAAAAAATATCATACTTTTTCCACTTTGTATATGTGACATATGTCACTATTTATTATTCCTGTCACCATACACAACCTTCATTTCTTTCACAAAATTCATTTAAAACCTATTTTATACAATAACTGCATTCTATCATACAATTCGTCATTCTTCTACCATTTTCGACACATTTTATTTAATTGTTAATATGTCGTTAACATTTCAATGTAATATTTTTCTCCTATCAATTGTACGATAGCCAATACATACTGTTTAGTATATTGGTATATTGACCAATGAAAATTGTTTTTAATCAAAGAAAATCCTCCTAAAAAGACTGGATTATTTCCCTTGTCAATTTTAGGAGGATTATATTAATTGTCCACTCTAAATGTTTTTAACGTGCATTCCTTTCTTTTAACCACAAAAATCACAATACCCTCTTATCGCCTGGCAGGTTTTTTCCAAATCCGCCTTTGTATGTGCATTGGAAACAAACATTGCCTCAAACTGGGAGGGTGCCAGATAGATGCCCTGCCCTAACATATAATTAAAATAATCCGCATACCGCTCTGTATCCGAACCGATTGCGCTCTCATAATCCACCACCGGCTTATCTGTAAAAAATACACTCATCAGGGAGCCAATCTGGTTTACCCATACCCTGTCTCCAAAGGCATCTCTTACTGTACCTGCAAGCTGTCCGGTACTCTCTGCAAGCCTATCATAAAGTCCCCTGTCATTTTCCTCTGTCAGGATTTTCAAGGTCTCAATACCTGCCGTGGTTGCAATAGGATTTCCGGACAGCGTTCCTGCCTGATACACACCGCCCAGTGGTGCTACCATTTCCATAATATCCCTTCTGCCTCCGTAGGCTGCCATCGGCATACCGCCGCCAATAATCTTTCCCAAAGTAGTCAAATCCGGTTTCACGCCAAAATATTCCTGTGCCCCCCCAAGAGATAATCGGAAACCCGTAATGACCTCATCAAAAATCAAAAGGGACTGATACCGGTCTGCAATCCTTCTTAAATTCTCCAGAAAATGCTTCTCCGGTAATACAACCCCCATATTAGCAGCTACCGGCTCCACAATAATTGCCGCAATTTCCTCTCCATATTCAGAAAATAAATTCTCTACAGAAATGGTGTCGTTATACTCTGCAACCAGGGTATTCCTTGTATAATCAGCCGGAATACCAAGACTGTCCGGCACAGACTGGGTCAACGCCCCAGAACCTGCTTTTACCAGCAGACCATCGGAATGCCCATGATAACACCCCCGGAATTTTACAATCTTATCCTTCCCGGTAAAACCTCTTGCCGCGCGGATTGCACTCATCACCGCCTCTGTTCCCGAATTTACCAGCCGCAGCATCTCCATGGATGGCATCATTTTCTGTACCAACTCTGCTAAAATGTACTCCTTCTCGGTGGGTGCTCCAAAGGTCAGACCTTTTTCACATGCCTCTTTTACCGCCTCTATGACCCTGTCATCCGCATGGCCTAAGATTCCGGGACCCCAGGAGCATACATAATCAATATATTCCTTCCCATCCACATCAAATATTTTAGAGCCCTTTGCATGGTCAATAAACAGTGGATTCCGTTTTACTGCATAAAAAGCACGAACCGGGCTGTTTACACCGCCCGGCATCATTCTTTTTGATTTTTCGAATAATATATCTGACTTACTCATAACACAACTCCGTTTTCTTATCTGCCACAGCTGCCGGCAGATACTTATTTTCACATTTACTTATAAAGCTTCCGCAAAAGATATAACCGCATCTCATCCCTGTTTTCCGGCTTTACCAGATAGTAGAGAAAGCTTTCTAACACCTTATATTTATTAAACCCTCTGCCATCCAGTTTAAAGTTGACAAAACCAGCGTCTTTATATCTCCCGAATATCGCATCTGTTGTTATAAAGGAACTATTTTTCATAACCTGAAAGAAATCCCTGTTAATATTACTGCAGACCGGAAAATCCACCTCCGAAAATTCCAGCTGGCATCTGCCTACTGCATCATAATGCTCCTTGCGCTTCGGACAATTATCCTGGCAGTAGTGATTTACAATCAGTTCAATTTTTTCCTTATGCTGCAGGGTAAACAGTTCTTCTGTATTATTCATTGCAGAGTCCAGTACCACCAGTGCATAATCCTTCTCTAACTCCCTCTGTATTCCCTCCATATCATTGATACATTTTGTTGTGGAGGACAGGACTGCATAGCCGGTATAGGTTTTCCGTATAAATTCCTCCAAAACCGGAGAATTTACCAGCACCTCGTTTTTACCGTTGTCGCCTAATTCCATACACAGATTGCAAAACGTGTCAAGCAGATGATGTTGCTCCAGCAAAGGATTGGTAAAGGTATACCGCACCGCAATATCCCGGTCATTCAGCTCACTAATTGCATATTGTATATCCCGTTTCGTACAACTTCCCAGCACAACACGTCCGCCATTCCATATACTTCCCGGGAAACACCCATACGCCGCACCTATCTTTATATCATCAAAAAACAGCTCTGGTGATTTTTTCATCATGTCATCCAGCATGGTTATCAGATGAAAATTCACATAAAAATCTGGAAGATAAAAATATACTTTCCTCATAGACCACACTCCCTATTCTGTTAACCACTCTGCCACATCCAGCGCATGATATGTAATGATAATCTTTGCTCCGGCTCTCTTCATGGCAATCATGTTCTCCATTACAATCCGTTTTTCGTCTATCCATCCATTTATTGCCGCCGCTTTCACCATGGAATATTCACCGCTTACATTGTAAACCGCAATCGGATAATCTGTGCGGTAAGACATATCCTTCACCACATCCAGATAGGCAAGAGCAGGCTTCACCATAATAATATCCGCCCCCTCCTGAATATCATTTTCACATTCCCGCACTGCCTCTTTTCCGTTGGCAGGGTCCATCTGGTAAGTTCTACGGTCACCAAAGGCGGGAGCGGAATGCGCCGCATCCCGGAACGGCGAATAATATCCCGAAGCAAACTTCGCACTATACGCCATAATCATTGTATTCTGGAATCCATTCTCATCCAGTGCATTCCGGATATACTCCACCCTTCCATCCATCATGTCTGACGGTGCAATGATATCTGCGCCTGCTTTTGCAAGACTGACTGACATTCTTCCAAGCAGCACCAGTGTTTCATCATTTAATATCTCCTGCCCACAGATGAGACCGCAATGTCCGTGGGAGGTATATTCACAGAGACATACATCAGCAATCACCAGTAAATCCGGCGCCTTTTCCTTGATATGGCGGATTGCCCGCTGGGTAATTCCCTCATCATTGTATGCTTCGCTTCCCTCTTCGTCCTTATGCCCCGGTATTCCAAAAATCAGAATCGCCTTGATTCCTACTGCCAGTATCCGGTCAAGCTCCTCATCAAACCGGTCGATGGACCACTGGTAAATACCCGGCATGGAGTCCACAGGGTTTTTGATGTTTTCTCCTTCTATAACAAAAACCGGATAGACCAGGTCATTTTTGCTGATGCTGTTTTCTCTCACCAGACTTCTCATTGCTTCATTTACGCGTAATCTTCTCATGCGCATCATGAACTACCACCTCCGTTTTCTTTCTGTCTTCAACAATACTGTATACCTTACTTTCCACAATGCAATTCATACTCCTTCAGTGCCTCTAACAATCCCTTCACATCATTGACCTCAGCCACCACATCTGCCCCGCCATATTCTTTTAACAACCTCTCCTGTGCTGTCCTTCCGATACAGGCAAGCTTTATCTTCTCCGGTAGAACCAGCTTCTGTTTCCTAATTTCCCTAAAAAATGCACTCACCCCGGAAGCACTGACAAATACCAGATAATCCAGACTGTCCAGACAGCTTATGTTCTTTGTCAGGGTTCCTGCCACATCATAAACCGGGATATCCTCATAGGCAATCCCATGCTCTGATAAAATGGCAGGCAGTTCTGGACTTCCCTGAACAGCTCTTGGAACCAGCACCCGCTCTCCCGGTTTCACAACACCCGCAAACTCCTGAGCCAACACCGACACTGTATACAGGGAGGGTATGAAATCTGCCTGGATTCCCTGCTTCCAAAGTGCATCTGCGGTTCCACTGCCTATGACCGCAAACTGCAGGCTACCCAATGCTCGTATATCAATCCTGCATCGCTCCATTTCTGCAAAAAATAACCGGACTGCATTCTGGCTGGTAAACATTACCCACTGATACCGGTTTAGATGTGCAAGCTCCCCATCCAGCTTTTCCAGCTGTTTTGTAGGAACCACCTCCATATTACATATGGGAACAGACTGTATGCCAAGCGTCTCGAAGCCACGCTCCAATTTGTTCCTCAAAGGGGCAGTTGCGATAATCCCTGCCCGTTTACAGACATCCGACCGGTACAGATACTGGTATTCTGCCGTATCTCCCACCACGATGACTGCCGGACTTACCATTTCTCTTTTCTTAACCTTGTCCGCAATATCAAAAAGGGTACCCCTTTCTATCCTCTGGCGTTCTGTGGTGCCCTCTGAAATAACCGCCACAGGGGTATCTGCCGGCTTTCCTGCCTGTATCAGCCGCTTTGCAATTTCCCCCAGATTGGAAAGACCCATCAAAAACACCAGTGTTCCTTCATTTTTTGCCAGAGTCTCATAATCGTAATCTGGACTGCCCACAGAGTTTTTTGTATGTCCGGTAATCACATGGAAGCTCCTGCTTACTCCCCGGTGGGTAACCGGTATGCCGGCACATTCCGGAACTGCTATGGCAGAGGTGATTCCCGGAATCACCTCATAGGGAATATCATGACAGCAGAGGGCTTCTATCTCTTCCCCTCCCCGCCCGAACACAAAGGAATCGCCTCCCTTTAAACGCACCACTGTCTTATAGGTTCCGGCGCATTTCACCAGTATTTCATTAATCTCCTCCTGCCTTTTGCAGTGCTGCCCCGCCTGCTTTCCCACATATATTTTAGTGCACTCCGGCTTAATATAGCGCAGCAGTTCATCGGAAGCCAGCCTGTCATATACAACGGCATCACATTTCTTTAGTTTTTCCAGACCCTTTACGGTAATTAGTCCCGCATCCCCGGGACCTGCTCCTACTAAATATACTTTTCCCATCTTTTCGTTCCCTTATCATTCCTGTCCCACAAGGGTATCTGCCAGCTTCAGATGGTTTGCAGCCGTATCCTGTCCCTGTCTGCCGGTGATAACTCCGTTTTTCTCCCGAAGCATTTTAAGAAATATCCGGTCATCCTCTACCTGTGCTATTACACCAATTGCTTCCTGGCAGCCCGCATCCAGTAACTGCAGTACCCTGCGCTCTGTTTCCAGCTCCATATATGCATTCCAATCGGAAATACCCTTCACCAATTCCATAATTTCCTCTTCCTGTCTGCTTTCCATGGCAATAATACCCTGCCCTCCTGCCGGCAGCATTTCCTCGTAGGAAAAGTAGCGATAATCAAATTCCTTTTCCTCCATCAGACCCAGCCGCTTCAGTCCCGCTGCCGCAAGGATAACTCCGTCGCACTGCCCATCAAGAATTTTTTGAAGACGAGTCTGCACATTTCCCCGGATATTTACACAGACAGCATCCGGGAAAAGCCTCTTTAACTGAAACTGTCTTCTAAGACTTCCCGTTCCGATGACAAGCCCGGATGCTTTCGTTTCCTTTTCCATGCCTGCCGTTTCCTGCGGGAAAGCCCCATGCTGCACAGACTGACCCATGAAAGCGGCTTGACCAGCCAGTACTCCCTTCCGCATCACCAGCACATCCCTGGCGTCTGCCCTTGGCAGAGTCCCTGCAAGAACAAGCCCATCCGCCAATTCCATCGGCATATCCTTTGCACTATGCACTGCCAAGTCAATCCTTCCATTCAAAAGCGCTTCCTCAAATTCGGTGATAAATGCCCCTTTCCCGCCAAAATCAAGAAGCGGTTTATCTAATATTTTATCTCCCTTCGTCCGGAGAACCACCCGTTCTGTTTCCAGCTCCGGATACCTTTTATGAAGTGCCCGGATTACCTCATCTGTCTGTACCAGGGCAAGTGCACTGCCCCGTGTTCCGATTTTAATTTTCTGCACCATTTCTATCTCCCTCATTCACACTCCGTACCAGTTCCTGTACCAGTGTTTCCGGTATGCTTCCAGCATGGGAATCGCCATATTCCAACAGCCGGTAAAATATCTCTTTCCGCTTTCCGGCAGTGTCCACATGCTCTAAAACAAAATCCCTGTATGCTCCAAGCTGTTCCAGCATTTCTCCATAATAGTCCGGCATGTTCTCCCTTATTTTATTCTTCACAAAGGAAACGGCCGCCGGACTCTGCCCCCCGGAAGATATAGCAACCAGCAAATCCTTATCCTGAATCAATGCTGGAAAAATGAAAGAGCACGCCTCCTTCCTATCCACCACATTAACCGGTATCCTCCTTTGCCTGCACAAGTCCGAAATATGATAATTGAGCGCCTCTTCATCCGTTGCGGCAATGACAAAATCCACATCTTCCACGTCCCCGTCAAAGAATTCCCGTTCCTGAAGCTCCAGTGAATCTCCCCTCAACGCCTTTAATTCTTCACATATTTCCGGCGCAACCACTTTGATATGCGCCTCAAATCCAAGCAGAATGCGAACCTTGTGAAGGGCTATGCCGCCACCGCCAGCCACAAGACACTGTTTTCCTTTGATATCCACCATAAACGGAAAATATGCCATTTATTTTTCTCCTTCCTCCTTATCACATATCCTTTGCAGTACTTCCAAAAAAGGTCCGCTGTCCAGTACCTCCCTAAGATAACAGGTCATTTTCCGGAACCATTCCTCCTCGTATCTTGTCCCTATTTTCTCTTTAAAGTCCCGCAGATACAGCTTCTTTAAAACCTCCTCTGCACACTCTTCTAAAATATGCTCTGCTTTATCCAACTCTCCCAGCTTGATATGGCGGTTCTCCTTTGAAAGTGCCTTGAAATAATCCATGTCCAGCAGGGTTATCCCAGAAAGCGTTCCAATTTCCTTATCCATATCATAGGGTACCGCCAAATCAATTAAAAGCTGTCGCTTCCCCTGTTCCTCCTTTTTCTGAAATTCCTCCAGAGTAAGCGTATAATGCGGGCTTGCCGTAGCGCTGACAATAGCGTCTGCCTGCTGTACATAGTCATACCGGCTTTCAAAATCCACCCATTCTATATTGTCCGTCAGAAAAACTCCCTCCTGTTTGTGGTGTTTTCTGCTGGTTCCAATTACCGAAATTCCCTTCGCTGTCAAATCCTTTGCCACAATGGAGCCGATTTTCCCGGTGGCACCAATCACTAAGACCATTCCACTCCCCTGCTGTCTTTCCTCCACACGCAGATAATTCTCCACCGTATTTGCAGTCAGTGTTCCAATGGACACCGGCGTATTGGACAGCCTTGTACTGGATTTGGATAACTTTGCACAGTTAAATGCTCCCTGAAATATAATATTCAAATCACTGTTGGTATATCCATGGTTATTGGCAAACAGATATGCCTCTTTCACCTGGTGGAGAATCTCATCCTCCCCCAAAACCATGGAATCCAGCCCACAGGCAACCTTGAAAAGATGCCGTACTGCCCCGGCATCCGTATAATAGAGGCAGTATGTTTTTATCTGTCCTGTCTCTATCTGCTTCCACGCAGACAATTCCTTTTCCACAAGCCCCACCGGATTTTCTGTTCCGGTAAAATAGATTTCACTACGGTTGCAGGTGGATACCATAACTCCTCCTGTTATTATCCCCTGCTGCTTTAAATGCTTTAAAAAATCTTCCTGTTCCTCCCAGGAGAATGCAAACCTCTGCCTGATATCCAGCGGCGTTTTCTTAAAGCTCACACTTATGCAAAACATATGCCGCCTCCATACAATATTTATCCATGCCTATTTTCCTTCTCTCTTATGAATCAAATAATATAATTATCCGCTCCCGGCTCATTATCCAACAAATCCTGAATCGTAATATTCTCAAAATAGTCCTCCACAAGCTGCTGTAATCCCTCCCACATCTTAAGGGTTTTGCAGTATGCCACCCTTTCACACTGGTTTGGTGTATGCTCCAGACAGGCAACCGGTGCAAAGGAGCCTTCCGTTATCTTTAATATACTGGCGATACTGTATTCCTCCGGTCTTCTGGTCAACTTGTAGCCCCCACCCTTTCCCCTTAAGGCAGTCAGAAAATCATTCTTAACCAACAGTGATACAATTGCTTCCAGATACTTTTCCGATATCTCCTGTCTTTTTGCAACATCACATAATGGTATATATTCTCCCGTATCGTGTTCGGACAAGTCCAGTAATACACGAATCGCATAACGTCCTCTTGTAGAAATCTTCATAACCCATATACCTCCATATAACCCAGTTTACCATAGGCTTACTATGTTTATCAAGAATAAATGAGAGAAGGGACATGTACATTTACAGCTTCCGATAGTAATAATTATGCACTCCTCTTTGAGGAGGTCAGCGTCAGGCAGGCCTAAACTATAACTTCATGTCTTTGCAGTGGCAAAATCCAAGTCGGTATGCTACACTATAAGCACGCATATTACATAGTTTATGAACTATTACAGACAATAAGCTGCGCAAAGCTAAGGTATAAGGAGGACACATTTATGGCTAAAATCGGCGTTATATCTGATACACATGGATTATTGAGGGACCCGGTCAAGAAAGTCCTGGCAGATTGCGATGTTATCCTGCATGGCGGTGATATCAACTCCCAGCAGGTCATTGAACAGTTAAAAGCAATTGCTAAAACCTATGTCGTCAGAGGAAATGCAGATAAAGAATGGGCAGATTCCATTCCTGCCACATTGCGGTTAGAGCTCTATGGCATAAAGATATTCATGATTCACAATCAAAAGCAGATAGCCGAGGATATCCGTGACTGTAACCTCGTCATTTACGGACATTCCCACAAATATGAGGAGAAACAAAGCCGTGACCAGGTTTGGTTAAATCCGGGCAGCTGTGGTCCCCGGCGCTTCACCCTGCCGGTCACTATGGCAACCATCCAGATAGCAGACAACGGCAGCTTTGAGATTACACGCATTGATTTATCGGAAACAGCCACCAGCGCCAATCTGCACTCCCTATCCAAAAAGGATATCCGGGATATTATTGTTACCGTCATGAAGGAAACAGATAAAGGCAAATCCGTCACTGATATTGCCAGCCACAACAATATCAGCGAAGAACTTGCCTCTCAAATCTGCCGTCTGTATTTAACCCATCCTGGCGTGACAGTGGATGGGATTCTCAACAAAATGCATTAGTTATTAAATAACGGTGTGGATAAATAGCGGTCACCGGAATCCGGCAGCAGCACTACAATAGTCTTACCCTTGTTTTCCAGTCTCGCTGCCAGAACAGATGCCGCCTTTAACGCTGCACCGGAGGAGATTCCAACCAGAATACCCTCACTAACTGCAAAGGCTCTGCCTTCTGCAAATGCATCCTCATTTTCCACCGTAATTACTTCATCATAAACCTTTGTATTTAATACCTCCGGAACGAACCCTGCACCGATACCCTGTATCTTATGTGCACCGGCTGTACCCTGGGATAGCACAGGACTGGACGCCGGCTCTACCGCTACCACTTTTACATCTGGATTTTTTGATTTCAGATATTCACCGACACCGGTAACTGTTCCGCCGGTACCCACACCGGCAACAAAAATATCAACCGTTCCGCTGGTCTGCTCCCAAATCTCCGGTCCGGTTGTGTTTCTGTGTATCTCCGGGTTAGCAGGATTGACAAACTGACCGAGAATAACAGAGCCCGGAATAGATTCCTTCAACTCCTCCGCCTTGGCGATAGCTCCTTTCATCCCCTTTGCGCCTTCTGTCAATACCAGCTCTGCCCCATATGCCTTTAACAGGTTGCGTCGTTCCACACTCATGGTATCCGGCAATGTGAGCACTGCCTTATATCCCTTTGCTGCTGCAACAGCTGCAAGTCCGATTCCGGTATTTCCGGATGTCGGCTCAATAATGGTTGCCCCCGGCTTCAGCAGCCCCTTCTTCTCTGCATCTTCAATCATTGCAAGTGCAATACGGTCCTTCACAGAGCCCGCCGGATTCAAATATTCCAGCTTTGCCAGGATAACCGCATCCTTGACACCTGTCTTTTCCGTATAACGGTTCAGTTTCAATATTGGAGTTCCTCCAACTAACTCTAATGCGCTTTCTTTAATCTGACTCATCGCTTCATCCTCCTATCTTAATTTTCCCATTAACCTATATGTTTACTAGGATTATATGCGCTATTATAGAATTTATGCTAATATTTGTCAAGTGTTTTTTCCCACTCAATTAATACAAATAATCGTACCATATATCTTCTACTGTCCAACCATATAAAATCATTTTGGGCAACTCAAATAGTACAAGAAGTCCGATTACAATCAATGCAATGAAAATGACATTACGAATCAATTTTTTACGGGTATCCGCTAACTCCTGTGTCGTCACATACTCATCTACAAAGGTTTTCTCTTCCGAAAATCCATGTTCCATTGATTCCGGAATCATTTTCTTATCTTCCTCGCCCCTTCCCCATTTATTATCACCATCGCTTTTATTGGTAACCTCCACTAAAAACAGGATATTTCCAACAACAAGCGTTGATATGACAATATACAGTAACAACCACCATCCGCTTTTTCCCACATCATGCAGCCGCTGCACGGAACAACTCAACATAGGAATCAAAGACATATCAAAAAAAATCAAAAAAAACAGGCAAACCATATTATCTATTTCCAACATTACAATGATAAGAATTGGAATCCATGCCAATAGGATATGCATAAGCATCCCCTTCAGATAGATACTTTTCCCGATTCGCCTTTTCCAATCAAATGCATGAATCCATGTTTGTCTATATGCCTCTTTCATATCTCATCTCCTTATCAGTTCACATGGATTATTCGTCAATAATCTTTCCAAAAATTCTTTTCTGGAAGCTTCGTATGTTGTCCTGTAAATGCAAATGGAATCCTCTGTCATGTCCATTTCACTCCCCTCATATTCCTGCAGGCTTCCTCCATAAACCTTATAGTCTGAGCCTGAAGGCTTTTCAAATCCTAAGGTTTCATAAGCAACCCAAAAGCTGTACTCTTCTCCCCGCTTTTTTTCCACAAGGTCTTCCGGTTCCAGGTCAATCCGGTATTCCTCCTTATTATCAAATAATACCGTATAGTCTGTATCCAATACAAAATTATCTGCAAAAGTCTCCATTCGCAAAAAGAAATGTTCTTCCGTCAACGGAAAAATAATTGCGACTTCTTTCTCCCCAACCGGAACCAACTGAATATGCTTTCTGGATGACCATCCTTTTCTGATTTTCATATTTGCAAGAACCTGCTCCCGGTTCTCCTCTGTGGGTTCCTCTAATTCATAGCGAACCACATAATCTGTTACAACCGGTATGGCATCCACTGCATAGACCCACATATTATTGGATGCATTGGGTGTTAAAAATGTCAGCAAAAGCATGCCTAACATCAAGCCTGCCACTAATAATTCCTGCCAAAACGGTCCATACTCCTGCAGGGAAATCTTCTCCACTCTTTTTCGAATGCTTACTTCACTAAGAGAATTGCCTGTTGTCAGATTCTGCATATATTTCTCCGGACGTCTGGCTGACATTGCCACCAGACATTTTCCATAGGCAATCTGCTCCTCACGGGTTTTATCTTTTGTAACAGCATAATCGCATGCCAGTTCACAGTCTTCCACCCAATACCCCACTGCATACCACAAAAGTACATTGAACCATTGCAGTACCAGACACAGATTGCGGAGAAATACATGCCAGTTATCCCGGAAATGATAATGACATAGTTCATGGTTCACAATCCATTTACACCAATCCACACTTGGCTCTGCCAGCCTGCTGATATAAATCTTTGGTGCAAATAATCCCTCCAGGCAGGAACCGATTCTTCCGTCCACAAAATACACCAGAAGATTCTCTTTTCTTCCATAAATTTCCCGGTGTTTCTTCAATCTCCGCACAAAACAACTGTTTTTTACCAGAAAATAAATTATAAAAAAAATGACACCACATAACCAGACGACACTTACCGCAATAACAAGCTCCGGCTGACAAAGCCATTCCGTTATCTGTTTTAAATATGTAATATCCTTTATGCTTTGCAGCCATTCGGCTTCAATCTGAAACCGTATGGGAATCAGAATCCGTACTGTCAACAAACTCCATAGACATTTCATCACCCACGGACGAAATCTACCTGCCAGAAAATTCCGGACAAACAGAATACAAATTATCATGAAGGAACATTCCAATGTAATTGTTGATAATCCAACCAATTGCATGTTATTTCTTTTTCTCCTCCAATATCCTCATTAATTCATCAATTTCCGAATCATCCAGACAGTCTTCTTCCACCAGAGAAGAAACCAGTAAACCAATTTTTCCATGAAATACCTTATCTAAAAATCCTACCGTCTCTTCTTTTCTGGTCTCTGTCTTTTCCATGTCTGTATAAAAGACCTTGGCTCTGCCTTCTACACGATACTTTACAAGACCTTTACTTTCCATTTTTTTCAGAAAGGAAATAATGGCATGTTTACTCCATCCCTTTTCCTCTTTTAACATTTTTTCAAACTGTGTAATGGTAAGTCCGTCATGCTCCCAGAGCAATTCCAAAAAAACCCATTCTGCATCGGATATATGTACCATTCTAATTCACTCCTATTCCGTTAATTCCTTTTTGATATCTTCAAAATCCACCGGCTCTTCCAGGCTCATGCTGATATATTTAGATATTGCATATCCTTCTTCTTTCTCCAATTCCAAATAAAGTGCAAGTTCCTGTCCTGCTTGAATGTATCCACTATTCTCTAATTCCGTTAAAAATTGATACAGCTTTGCATTCTCTCCCTCTATATCACTGTCTTTAAATCGAATCCAATACCATACATTTTCATCCTCAAAGGAGAATCCATACTTCTGGGCATAATGACGAACCATTTTTTTCTCATAATCACTTCGGATATCAAAGAGTCCTTTTTTACTCCAGTATATTTTAAACTCCAGCTCTGAGCCATCCTCATATACCACTTTACCCTTATAGGGTAAATCCTCTCCCAATATCTCTCCGGGCATATAGGCGTATATATCAAACCAGACTTCAAAATCTTCATTAATGCAATTCTCCATATAGGTTTCCAATGTCTGTGGTGAATGGGTCATAAGTGCTTTCCGCTCATCCACCATCAATACAATATATCCAAGAATAAATAGTATTATTAATACAATAACCGTAATGAGCAGTGCACGTTTATTTTTTTCTTCTTTATCTATCTGAATCTCTTCCACCATTATTCCTCTTCTCCTGTCCACCTTGCAGAGGCAGCAATATCATCTATTAAACTTTCGTTTTCCTCCATATAATCCTGCACACCATTGATTAATACCCATGCATACAAGTCTGTATTATCCCGGAAAGAAATCCAATAAAAATTATATATGTTATTATTTCCATCTGTGGAAGTGCGGTATACCTTTTTCATTACCTGAATATCCTCTGATGCGATATTTTCAAGTTCTCCCACCTGTTCTACACTGTCTCTCTCCTCTAAAATGACTTGGTTTTGCAGTTCAAACATTTCCGCTTCGGTATAGCCTTCTCTCAATTCGTCCTTCTTATAAACAAATACGGCAAAGCCTGCCTGTTCCGCCGGCTCTTTATAATATACATTTAACTCACTTGCTTCCTGTTGATTCCATCCGCCCGGCAGCCTAAACTGTATTCCATATTCGCCCAGTTCCACCGATTGGTCGAGATTAACAGTCTCCTCTTCGGCAATATCTGCATCTTCTGCCAACTGATACTGAATCATAGGCAGATAAATACCCCAGTATCCTCCAAGCATGATAACAGCTAAAACCAGAACTCCTCCTATTACTGCCAAAATAATATTCCGTTTTTTCTTATCCATAATTATTTTCTCCCCCTTAATATAAAAATCGTTTGGTAACATTTTTATTACCAAACGATATCATATTTCCAATATTTTGTCAAATATATTGTTTTTTATAATTCCTTTTATACTTACAGCTTATCGTATATGTTTCAATTCCGTCAAAAGCTTATATGCATCCATGTAACCCTGCTTATAAGCCGCCCTTCCATACTCTGCGTTCAAGGTCTGGCTGGTTAAAAGAACCTGTTCTACCTTCTCCAACTGCTCCTTGTTTAAACCACATTCCTCCAGCTGCTTTACACTCTCCTTCTGCTTCTTTAAAGCCTCCTGATATTGTTCATCCGAAACAGATGACGGTTCCAATGCTTCCCGCATTCTCTTTTCCAAAAAATCTTCCAAAAGAGAATTATCTGTTTTATACCAGTTGCCATCTGGTGCTACAAATTTCAAAACACCATTTTTTAAATCCTCTTCATGCAGATTGAGATATCCCTGGTCCAGCCCCTTATACAACTGAAAACCAATTAGCAGACCCACCTGAAAATGAACCTCACCATGTATGGAAGCAAATATGCACACTGCATTAGCCAAGTCTTCATTTTCGCAATCTATATCCGGGAACAGCTCCTTCATCTCTGCAAACAACTCATCATAGGATAAATTAAGCTTCTCTGAATAATCCTCTGTAATTTTTTCAAAAGGTTCCACGCCATACAGATAATAAGAAACCAGGCTGCCTATTTCTAATCTTTTTAAAACTCTGGTAAATGCACTCATTCTTTTGTCCTCTTTCTATAAAAATAATATACCTGTTAAGAAGATTTTTGTCCGTTACCACAAGATATTCAATACAACTCCAAATTATATACTCAAACAATTTGTTTTGCTTCCATCACGCTCTGCTCTCTTTCAAATTCAGCAACATGTCTTTTCATCAAAAGTTCTATCTCATGATTAGCCGAATGTCCGTTATAAGCAGCAACAAATTGAAACTTCTTTAATAGAATAGAATCCGTCCGTATAGTAAATTTAGATAATTGGAACGACATACAAATCCTCCTCGCAATTTATATGTTTTCATTATAATGTCATCCTGTTGCCAAAAACTAAATTGACGGCAGGATGACGGCATCAAAAACTTTTGGAAAAGCATTATAAAACCAACATTCTAACACCTCAATACTTCCAAGCAAAATGTTATATTGATTCAATTTTCATGCCGTCACTTTGCCGTCAAACAGCTATTTGTTATTCTTACAAACTTATAATAAATACAAGTAGTCTTTTATGGAGGAACAATAATGCAATCAAACATATCAAAATTTACATTACGAATAGATTTAGAATTATTAAAGAAATTTCACCTCGCAGCGGAACATAATGCCCGTTCTACGAACCGTGAAATAGAAGTTCTTATGAAAAAGCATGTTGCACAATTCGAAAAGGAGCATGGTCCGATTGAGTTTTAATTGTTCTGGGCACTATCTTGATATTTTTTAATGCGTTTAGCACTCACTTTATTTGTAATTATCATCAATATTATTATCACCACAAATGGAAACAAAAACGGGAGAAAATATAAAAACGAAACACCGATTCCTATATCTACCGCATCACTGTAAGCAGCCCTAAAATCCATATATCCTTTCATTCCTGCTGCAATTACACCAATTTCGCATACAGACAAAATCACCATTATGAATATATTTATTATGTTTATTCTTTTTATCGCATCATTTTTCTGCATATAACCTATCCTCCACTCCATATAACCCATGCCAAAGCTTTTTATACCATATTTTCTAACTATTTTAGATTTCGCGACAGATAAACAATTTTGGGGATGAATAACCAGTAATTGAATTATTCGTACCTCCCTGTAATTCTATATATCCCGTTTCTGTCAACATTTTCAAATATCTACGTGCAGTTGCAGAAGATTTAAGAATCTGCATATGGAGTATCTTTTATACCTTTCCTTTGAAGCTGTAAAACCAAAGAATCCAAATGCTTTTTCCAAAACTCCCGAAATAATGTTTTATCGCCAAATCTCTTTACAAGAACAGGACTTATTGCATAATATATTTTTATAAAAACACGACCAATCCATCTTTTCCGGAGTTTATCATCACGAAATCTGCGTAATGTCCATACCTGTGGACAATCATACGAACCATACACACAGGTTGCAATATAACAACCATTTTTGCTGCCTGTTTGTGTATTAGTTACCCAGGACGATGCTGCAGGTTCTTTTATCTCCTCTTTTATCTCTTTTTCTTTATTAAAACGATGAACCCTTTTTACCGGTAATGACGAAAGTGTCTCTGTAATTCGCTTTTTTATGTATTCCGGATTTACTCCATAGGATGTCCACAATTTAATGATTGGTATTCCCGCTTCCTCACAGATATGGGTAACCTTTTCATCACGCTTCCGTCTATCCTGCGTCAAATGGCTCTGGTCGTTAATTTCAATTACCAGCAATGGACAATATGACAAATCCGTAATAATAAAATCAACATTCCTGTATAATTCATTCTGAAATTTCGCATTATCCGTTCTTTTTATAAATGAAGCCAGGTTCGCCTGTGCCTGAATCAGACAGCCTTCCGGCAATACCGCTTTAATACATTTCAGATACTCCATTTCATTCCTTGTAACTAAAGAAGGCTTTCGTTCATAAAGATATTCCCCATCCTCATCTTCCGCATCTTCTTCCATGCAGCACATATTTGCATAGTGCCATTGGTGGCATCTGGGACATTTTATAATTTCACCGGTTTCTTTTTTCTTATTGCACTCCCAGCACAAAGGATATTTACCGCTTTCGGCACCACACACCTTACATTTCATAAAATTCACTCCCTTATCTTGTTTATATCAATACCTTATTTTTTCTTTTTGCGCAAATAATTTTATTTATGTTTTTTTAACTTTACTTCTTGATTTTACCATATCACAAACGATTTTTCTACAAAAATCATATCCGTGAAATTTTTTCAGTAATACTATTTTTATCCATCTTTTGCAAAACACACTTTAATTATCTAAAGAACATTATATTTTAAATTGCAGGGTTATAAAACATAAGTTACATTTTCATAACTAAATAGCAAAAGAACCTATTTTGTTAAATACAAATTAACATTTTTTGTCGTAAAATGTTGAATTTGCTTTTTTATTGTGTTACATTAGCAACATGGTAATTAGTAAAATATGGTAATTATAAGTTAACAAAAGAGGTAATTCTATGATCCGTGAATATATGGAAGAAAATGTATATGAAGCGGTCCAGAACCGTCTGCAATACATATTCCAGGAATTTGACAATATCTATCTCTCTTTTTCTGGTGGCAAGGACAGCGGTCTGCTGCTCAATCTGGTACTGGATTTCCAGCAAAAATATTATCCGGAAAAAATTATTGGTGTATTCCATCAGGATTTTGAGGCACAGTATACTGTCACCACAGAATATATTGAAAGAACCTTTGAACGAATTAAAGATAAGGTAGAGCCCTACTGGGTCTGTCTTCCTATGGCAACCAGAACCGCACTCAGTAACTATGAGATGTACTGGTATCCCTGGGATGACACAAAGCAAGACAGCTGGGTCCGGAGCATGCCAGATAAAGAATATGTGATTCATCTCTCTAACAATCCAATCAGTACCTACAAATATAAAATGCACCAAGAAGACCTTGCAAAGCAGTTTGGCAGATGGTACCGCATTTCACACGGCAACAAAAAAACCGTATGCCTGTTAGGACTTCGTGCAGAGGAATCCCTGCAGCGGTACAGCGGTTTCTTAAATAAAAAATACGGCTATAACGGTGAATGCTGGATTAGCAAGCAATTTAAAGATGTGTGGTGTGCCTCTCCACTGTATGACTGGTCCATCAATGATGTATGGCACGCAAACTACCTTTTCAATTATGACTATAATCACCTCTACGACCTTTACTACAAGGCTGGACTTACAGTTTCCCAGATGCGCGTAGCTTCGCCCTTTAATGACTATTCCAAGGATTCCCTGAATCTGTATCGTGTAATAGACCCCGAAATCTGGGTTAAGCTTGTGGGAAGGGTACAGGGTGCTAATTTCGCATGCATTTACGGAAAAACCAAAGCCATGGGTTACCGCAATGTCACACTGCCGGAGGGACATACCTGGGAATCCTATACTAAGTTCCTCTTAAGTACCCTGCCAGTCCGGCTCCGCAAGAATTACATCAAAAAATTTAACACCTCCATCATATTTTGGCACAAAACCGGCGGTGGACTGGATGAAGATACTATCCAGGAGCTCATAGACCACGGTTACCGCATCCGAAGAAACGGTGTTTCCAATTATACATTGAACAAAAAATCAAGAATCGTTTTTATTGGCAATCTTCCTGATAACACGGATGATATCAAATCCTCCAAGGATATCCCCAGCTGGAAACGAATGTGTTACTGTATCTTAAAAAATGACCACATGTGCCGGTTTATGGGATTTGGATTAAACCGTGAACAGCAAAAGCGTATTAATGCCATACGCAGTGAGTACAAAAGTGTTGAGGAGATAAACTATGGAATATAAGAGCCCTGTTTACAACGTAATTGCAGTGCCAGTGGACAAAATACAGGCAAATAACTATAACCCGAATTCAGTTGCACCACCGGAAATGAAATTACTCTATGAAAGTATAAAAAATGATGGATACACCATGCCAATTGTCTGCTACTATAATAAAGAACAGGATATCTATATCATTGTAGACGGTTTTCACCGTTACCGCATTATGCTGGAGTACCCGGATATTTATGAAAGAGAACAGGGTTTGCTGCCTGTGTCTGTAATCGACAAATCAATAGACCAAAGAATGGCAAGCACTATCCGCCACAACCGGGCAAGGGGAACCCATGATGTGGAGCTTATGAGCAACATTGTAAAGGATTTACACGACTTAGGAAGGTCAGACGCATGGATATCCAAGCACCTGGGAATGGACAAAGACGAGATATTAAGGTTAAAGCAGATAACAGGTCTGGCATCGCTGTTCAAGGATATCAATTTTGGGAAAGCATGGAAACCGGTTGAGGAGGAGACAAAAAAGCAAACAGGATAAGCTGCAAAAAGCAGGCTCTGGTCTATACAGAGCCTGCTTCTTTCCCCTCCATCGTAATAAAATCCTCTGCCACAGAGATATGCATGATTTTATCAGGCTCAATTCTGTTACTTAAGGCAAGCCACAGCTTACAGTATTGTGCAATGGGGGCACTTTCACACAACGGCTGTATACCAGCCTTTCTATAACAGCTGACTGTTTCGTATTCCGCCTCCCGTTCCGAAAGCCCTGTCAGAAATATTGGTATATTCCGTCTATGGGCAATATCCGCAAATTCATTTAAACCTTCACTAATAGCAATTGTCCCGGAATGGAAGCTTTCATGCAAAACTGCTCTTGTATGCTCAGAAAGCTCCGGGTATGGCATTCCCACATAGGGAATAATCCGCATAATTTCATCAGAAAACTCACTTAAGTTTATATTCTCTGTATCCTCAAACATAGCGGGTAATCCATCCCTTACAACGTATTCCGGATTCTGTATATATCTGCCATCCTCAAATTTACCATACCATGAATTTCCTATACTCACAACATCTGCTGACAAAGGAAGATGCTGCTGAATACGTGTCCCCCTGTGGATTACCGGCACATCACCCTTATTACAGTAGCTTACAAAAACTCCCGTTCCATATTTTCCTTTTATAAATTCCAAAGCATATCTGAAATTATCCAGTCCATTGGAACGCTCATCACTCAATGCAAAATCAGCAGAAACAAGAATAACCGGCAGTTGTACCGCACCAAAGATATAGCCTAAAAGTGCCGCACTATACTGCAGGGTATCCGTTCCATGTGTAATAATAATTCCGTCAAGCCCACTCTCTTTGACCATCCGGTTCACACAGGATGCCAGCTTACGAATATGCGCTGCGGCAAGATTTTCACTCAAAATACAGTATGGCTCCTCCACAACAAACTCTATATCATCATTATATTGATTACGGTACATTTCCAGCAATGTATATGGAGAATTTCCTTCCGTGGTAATCCTTCCATTTTCATCTACTCTGCTGCCAATTGTACCACCAGTAAAAATTATACACACTTTCATAAACGATAAGCACCTCTTTCATTACGTCATTTTATATCGTTTTCTGCATGATTACAAGTGCCGACTACGTATTTTCCAAACTTTACTATTCATAATATATCCATTTTGAGTATGCTGTATCGAACAAAAGGGCAAAAAGCATTGATTACAGGGAAATGCAACGGAAAGTAGCCTGGAAATACTCCATTGTATAGAACGGTTGCTAGTGCAACTGCATCATTCACATTATGATTGTGTCATAAAAACGGAAAGGTGGTTGTGCAATGAGCAGACAAACAGTTATATCAGCAAAACATTTAAAAAAGTCTTTTGGGAAAAAGGAAAATATTCAAACGATTTACTCGGATTTGAACATCGATATTTATAAAGGAGATTTTACCGTGATTATGGGTTCCTCGGGAGCAGGCAAATCTACCTTAATGTATTCCCTGTCAGGAATGGATAAGCCGGATGGTGGACAAATTGACTTTGACGGTACGGACATTACGAAGTTAAATAGTGACAAACTGGCAGTTTTCAGGCGGGCTCAGTGTGGATTTGTATTCCAGCAAATCTATCTGATTGATAAAATGAGTCTGATGGATAATGTGATTGCAGCAGGGGTGCTTACAAACAGGAACAAAGAGGACATCAAAAATCGTGCAAAGCAGCTTTTTTCTTTAGTAAATATTCCGGAAATGACATGGAAGAAAACACCCTCCCAGATTTCCGGCGGTGAAGCACAGAGGGCAGGCATTGTAAGAGCAATCATCAATAATCCGAATGTACTTTTCGCGGATGAGCCAACGGGTGCATTAAATTCAGCAAATGGAACAGCAGTTCTCGATGTTTTTAGTTCACTTCACGAGAAAGGGCAGAGCATTGTCATGGTTACCCATGACAAAAAATCAGCTTTAAGGGGCAGCCGGATTCTTTATATTAAAGACGGTGAAATTTTTGGGGAGTGTAATTTGGGGAAATTCGATGCAGATAACGCCGAAAGAACCGAAAAATTTGAAAAATTCATTACTGAGATGGGGTGGTAGGATTGAACAAGACATCAACACTAATTTTACATAATCTAAAAAAAGCAAAAGGACAGTATACATCCTTTGGACTAATTATCTGTTTGACAGCATTTATTATGAATATTGCCCTTGTGCTTGCCTTTCAGACATTTCATGCTTATGACAGCCGCTTTTCTGAGCTTGACACTGCGGACATCAATTTTTTAATTCCACAGTTTCAGGATGATGGTGAAATCATTGACGAGATTAAAAAAATTGACGGAGTATCAGCCGTCGAAAAGCATGGCGGCATATTTGTTTCGGCAACGGTTCGTGAATTTGCGGATTCCGATTTTGACATGAATACAGTTTTCTATAACCTCAATGAGAAAAGAACACTGAACCGGCTCGACATTTCGGAAGAAGTAAAAAAAGACGAAAATACAATTTATATACCAATGTATATGCGGGAACTGGGTGGTTTTAAGGAAGGTGGCGATATTACCTATTCCATCGATGACAAGAATTATACCTATGAAATTGGCGGGATTGTATCGGAAATGCAGTATGGGAATTATGGCACCGGACTGATTGGCGGATATCTCCCGGCGGCTGCCTATGAGAAATTCTCGGATTCGCATGGGGAACATATCATTACGGAATATTCCTTAAGAACTGCTGACAACGCTGATTTAACTAAAATCAAAAATGCGGTCACCGGAATTTTGAGCGATAAAGGAATTTCCGCATTAAATATTAACGACAGAGTTACCGGAAAGCAGACCAGAACAATGGTATGTACCCTACTGATTATCATATTTCTGGCACTTGCGGCAATCATATTGGCGGTAAGTATTTTCCTAAGCAGCTTTCGGATACGCAGTACGATTGAGGATGAGCTGGCACAGATGGGCGTTCTAAAAGCCATTGGTTATACAAGTAAACTGATAATTCATTCAGCAGTCTGGCCTTACACATTAGTAGGCATCGCTTCCACGGTCATCGGTGCAGCTTTATCCTATGCAGTTTTGCCTCAGGTAGCAGCCATTCTGGCAATTCAGTCAGGGTTTACCTATACGCCTGTCTTTGATGCCGCTGCCCTGCTCATCGTGATAATCATGCCCGTATCCGTAATATTCCTGTTTGCTTATCTTTCTGCAAAGAAAATATATAAGCTGGAACCGATAGATGCCATAAGGGGAAAGACCGGGAACAGAAACACGGGACAAAATATATTGCTGTCTGCCTTGTCGATTGGTATAATGGTGCTGCTATCTTTTGCAGGGACACTCCTTTATAATGTAAGTATCAGACCTGACAATTTTATGAATACACTTTCCGAAGAATCTCCTTCTGTTATTTTTGCGACACCAAATGATAAAATACCAGAGTTAAAGGAACTTCTTCAGGACGACAACCGGGTAGAACTGGTTTTGGAATACTCATCTGTATCTGTAAGCTACGCAGATGGAAGTCTTACTGCCTTTGTATGTGAAGACTTTGGAAAGGTAACAAATGATATCTGCTATGAGGGACACAATCCCGCCAGGGAAGATGAAATTGCAGTGGGAAATATGCTTGCAGATGACTATCCAATCGGCAGTAAGATAAAAATTACCGGCTCCAATCAGTCAGCCTTCTATGTGGTAACCGGCTATATTCAAAGTGTCAATCATGCTGGAAAGGTATGTGAATTGACAAAGGAAGGGTACGAAAAAATCGGTGAAGGACTGAACACAGTCAATGTCTATCTGCATGACAAAATTGCCGGAAAATTTATAGAAGAGTATGAAGAACATCATGACACATTAATTGCATCTTGCGTAAACTATGAACAGTTAAGCGAAAACAGCCTGACAATGTATGCAGGTATTGTTTCCGTAGTGACAATTGCTTTATTTGCGATTTCCATTCTGATGGTGCTGCTTGTACTATATGTCATTATCCATTCCATGATAAGCCAAAGCAGACAGGAATTTGGTATCTATAAAGCAATCGGATATACAAGCAGGCAGCTTACCATAATGACTGTAACACGGTTTATACCGGTTGTGGCCTGCTCCTCACTTCTGTCGGCGACAGCGGGAATATGGTATCTTCCTGTCATCAATCATACTATTTTCAGTCAGATTGGTGCCATAAAAAATCATTTTGAAATATCCATTTGGCTCCTGCTTGCAGCAGCAATTATTTTTACTGCCGTGGCGTTTTTCATCAGCGTACTTCTGGCAGCACCAATTAAAAGAATTACCGCATATTCCCTTTTAAAGGAATAATATAAACAGGTGATTGCGAAACTCTGTTTTTGAAACCGCACGTTGTGTAAAATAAACAATTGTATAAAAATCATAAAATAGGGAGGTCTATTATGAATTTTTCAGAAAAATTAAAAGAAATACGAAAAAACGAAGGATTGTCACAGGAGCAGCTTGCCGAAAAAATCGGCGTATCAAGACAGGCGATTACGAAATGGGAAACAGGAAAGGGATTACCAGATGTAGAAAATATGGTAATCATAGCAGAAATTTTTAAAACTACTTTAGACGAACTGCTTCGGGATTCTGGCGCAAGACAAAAACAGACAACACCTGTTTATACCAGTGAAACCGTTTATGACATTGACTGTGAGAAACATTTTGATATCAATATCGGAAATGCAGCTACCATCATACTGTCTTCCGGAACAGACGAAAAGCTGCATATTAAGCTGTCTTCCGAAACCTTTGAAAATTTAGGCACCATGTTTAAAATCAGGCTGGATGAAAAGAAAAACAAGCTGGATGTAAATTGCCTTAACAAGAACAAAATAAGCCGCTATGAGGCAGAAGATTCCCTGATAGTTGAGATTATCCTTCCGGATAAATACTCTGACCATTGTGAGCTAGACGCCTCTGTTAAGCTTCTTGTAATAAAGAATCTTCATCTACGCCGTTTAGAATATGACGGTGATGCGGAGCAGGTTCTGATTTCAGACAGCAGCGGCAGTCTGGAATTTACCGCAAAAACGGATTATGACATTACCATTGATAAAATCACAGGCAGATTGGATGTCAACCAATGGAAGGCAAAAGCAATTGTTCATATTCCGGAAGAAAATATGGTAAATGTCATAAACAAAGGTCGAAAATGTGATGTTTATTATATAAAAGAAAATAATGTAATAGAGTATGATAATTTTGTTGACGGCGAAAACGAACTTAGTGTTTCAGGGATATTCTCAGAGTTGATTGTAGATTTGACAAAGAAAGAATAATCTGAAAACATTGTCTTATAACCTTTTTACCAAAAGTAAAGGAACTTCTGCAAAGAAAACCCCAGAGTTGCGACCTCTGGGGTGAGAGAAGAATATTCGTTGTACTAATATCTATTTGCTGCATACTGCACACGGACAAAATACATTCTGCCTGCAATATCTGCTTTCCTTAAAATATAATTTTTCCCCCAGCTAGATACCGTCATATTCCCATCCTTATCTATATCACGCAGATTCATATAATGCCATTCGTCTACATATATCTTTTTTCTGCGTTCATCCAATAAAACAAAATTCTTTGCCATAACAATGATATAGGTATCTTTCTTCCCCAACTGTTTTGAACCTACCTTTAACAATGTATCCATCTTAGCCTTCAAGTGGTATTCCTTTGCAAATCTTCTAAACCGGCTCATCATCTGACCAATTGTCATTCCATGATTATCTTCATCCGTCATGCAGTAAAAATGCAGCAGCAGTAAATCCGCATTGCTCTGCCCCTTTTGGTCATACATCGGAAAACCAAATGTATTCATAAAATGATAGCTGTTATGGCGAAAAAAATGCATTAATGTGGCTGTAATTGCCGCATATCCACATCCCTCCTCCGACAATTCATACAATACAAGCCGGGCATCTTCCAAAGAATATTCCGGAAAATAGTTATGTATTACAGACAGATATTCTGACATTTTTTCATTTTCATCCCAGCTTCCAATTGGCTTTTCTTGAGAACATCCTTTATAAAAAACATCCTGATTCAGCAGTCCTGCTTTTTATTGGTATATTCCCACACCAGATTATGATAATCAACATGTTCTCTCTCAAAATACTGAATACAGGCAGTCCGTATTTCCTCATTTTCTTTCCAAAAATCATAAGCGATGACTACTTCATTTGTAACATCACCGCCTCCATATGTGTTTAATAATCTTAATGCCAGCTTAACAACATACTCACTATGATCTAACAATAATTCTCTTACCAGATCCGGAGAGGTATTCCAGAGTCTGTGATACGAGATATTTTCCAATGCGGCACGTCTGCGATAATAATCCCTGTTTCTAAGTTCATTTTTCAATATATGAAAGGACTTCCAATTTCCCTTCCATGCAAGTGCCCTTAAACACACCACATAATCTTTCATTGGACCGTTTAATCCTTTTTCCAGTTCTTTTATACCTGCATCATACGGCACTTTTACACCATTAATATTGGGAGCTTTGTAAAATTCACTCATCATACCCGTACCATCCCTCCTCCCAGTATGCATATCCGCTACACCATATGGCTCCTGCTTACATAACAAATTATAACACATTATGAATGGACTGTGTAAACTGATTGAAATACTTTTACATCCTCAATCACCCTTGCAATATCTTCATTGATTCCTACCGCCCTGTCTCCAAAACTTTCCGGCACCACCGCTTCCTTAAGATTCATCCGGACCAGCCTCCAATTCTGGTTTTCCCTCATCATCTTCTCAAATGGAAAACGAATGATTGTTGGGGTGTTAAATCCCTCTCCTAATTCCAGCAACACCACATTTTTCTTACTATATTTCTTTAAAAATGCTGCATACCGTTCCGCTGCCTCATGCCAGTGTTCATCCTCCACAAAATACTGGTCACAGCGTAAGTGTATCGCCATACTTCCACCACACACCGGGCACTTTGGAACCATGTAAGCCGGTATCAGGCAGTCCCTTCTTGCCTGGTTCATCTGCTTAAACATATCCACTGCATCATATGTTATATCGTGGCATCCCCGCTGACACTGGATTTCCCCGTAGTCGCCCTGAGTGGCAAAAATAGCCTCATCCTCAAATCCAGCTTTCCAAAACTGGTGGTCGACATTAGTGGTAAGAACAAAATGCGGCTTCTCCTTTACCATTTCATAAAGCTTCCGATAAAGCGGAAGTGCATCCGGTTCAATCCTGTTTAGAAAAGCATGCTTAGACCAGTAACCCCATTTTGCTTCCTCTGTGGGAAATGGATAAAACCCGGCACTGTACATGTCTCTCATATATTCGGAACCATATTTCTCTATAAATTCGCTAAAATTGTCCGTAAACCGATTCCCACCATATTCTAATCCTGTTGCTGTGGAAAGTCCTGCACCTGCCCCAATCAGTACTGCATCTGCATTTTTAATCATTTCTGCGGCTCTTTCTATCTGTCTCTCATAAGGAATATGTTGGAAAATATAATCTTTAGCCGGCATACCACTTAAAAAATTTGAAAAATTCATTATACCAAATCCTCATAACACTTTCTGTCTAAATCTTTAAACACATTAAAAATCACCCTGTCAAACTGTTCTCCATATTCCTCAAGAAATGCTGTAACCTCTGCCACTGCAATCCTTGCTGCCTCATCATTCGGGAAGTGAAATTCCCCAGTGGAAATACAGCAGAACGCCACACTGCGGATGCCGTTTTCCACACAGCATTTTAATACACTCCGGTAACAGTTCCTTAAATCCTCCCTTAAGGAATCTGTCAGCTGATATCCGACAACCGGACCTACTGTATGAATGACATACTGTGCCGGAAGATTATAACCCTTTGTAAGCTCTGCCTGCCCGACAGGTTCCTCAAAGGACTGCCCATACCGGATACGCTTCCGGTTCATCAAATGGTTACATTCCTCCCTGAGCTCTATACCTGCCGCACTATGGATTGCATTATCGATGCATCTGTGGCATGGAACGAAACAGCCCAGCAGTTGCGAGTTAGCAGCATTTACAATTGCCCCGGTCTGAAGCCTTGTAATATCACCCTGCCAGATGGAGATTTTGTCTGCAAAAGGATGCTTACTCCCATACTGCTCTCCAATAGTCTTAATATCCTCCCATGTCACAATGCCCTTTTCTTCTGTCTCTTTTTTTAGAAATACATCCTGTACACTTAGAACATCCTCTGACATCCTTTTCGGCATACGGATATTCATAAGAGAGCGCAATGCCATGCGCTTATTCTCATAAGCATCCCGAACCTCCAAATCCCTGTACTGTACAGAGTCCTCTTTGAATTTTCGGAGCAGATAATCCAGTCTGTCCTCCTGCGTTTTCAAATTATCCACCATCATTCCCTGCCTTTCTGTATTACGCCCTCTATCTGTTTTTCCTAAATCATATCACATATTTCTTATAATATCACAAATCAACCAATTATTTTCTCACAACACTGATTCTTTCCTGAATGTGTTTTCCCTTTGTAATCTCATCCACCATTGCAATTGCGTAATCCGCATAACTGATGATGCTTTCACCCTTATCATTTAGCGTAAGCTCTTCACCTGCAAGAATATATCCCCCGGTTCTCTCACCCTCTGCCTGGAAGTCACCGGCAGGACTTATAAATGTCCATTTCACATCATTTCTTAAGCGAAGCTCCTCCAACGCCTTTCCCTGGGCTGCTGCCAACGGCTTAAATACATCCGGAAAATCTGGACCGTCCATAACCTGTGCCGTATGCTCTGGGTTCACATAGAGACTTCCGGCTCCGCCTACGACTAAAAGTCTTGTTTCCTTACCAGAAAGAATATCGCACAGATGCTTTAAAGAAGTACTATGCTGTGGAAGTATCTCTTCTGCCCACGCACCAAATGCATCTACCACCACATCAAAGGACTCTAAATCTGCTGTAGTCAAATCAAACAAATCCTTCTGAATGACATTCTTTGCGGCTGTCTGGTTTTCTCCTCTGACAACTGCGGTCACATCCAGTCCTCTCTCAACCGCCTCTTTAACAATTAACTTACCTGCTTTTCCGTTTGCACATACAACTGCTATTTTCATAGTCGCATCCTCCTTATATTTTATTGTAACTTTCTTCGTTACAACCAAATACTACCACAGTCCAGTTGTAATGTCAATAGTTACAACAAGATTTTTTTTAAATTAAAGATACCTGTATAAAGACACCTTGCAGCATTCCAATATTCCTGCATATATCAAAAAACGGCTGTATGAAAGTCATACAAAAACTCTCACACAGCCGTTTTATATTTATACCTTATACGCTTTGCTGTACATTAACTTTATTTAAGAACAGGAAACACCAGATTTTTCAGAAAGCAGGCCAATCCATTTATCCCTCTTGGAAACACAGCATTTGTATGTTTCGACTTTGTTCTTTTCCGGATTGAATGCCTCAATCTTGATTCCCATCGGGAAAAATCCATTCGCCAAGCATTTGCTGATGGAACGGATATCAGAATACTTTATGCTGAAATTGCAGGTTGGAATAAGACTTCTACAGCTAAAAATAAACCGTTCTTTCGTAAATACAAAATCACCCTGCTCCCAGCTCATCATGCTGCGGCTATTTCCCATAACAGCATCTTCTACCTCGTCATTCGCTTCCATCAAATTCAGGTTCACCAATGCTTCTTCCCATTTTTGCTTTTCTTTTTCTTTCAGTGCCATTTTTATTCTCCTTTTATATTGATTTATGTATAAAACACCTGCTTTTTTATTTTAACACTTCATTAAAAAAATCCCAGCAAATTCCCCGATATACAGTTTTTTTCCTCGAAATACTCACATATGCTCCTAGCTATCAAGCAGGTTGTTAAGCAGAATATCACAGATAAATCGATTCCGGTTGTTTTTATAAATAATACTTCCGCCGTATTTTTCCACACATTGCATGACATTTAAGGTTCCTATTCCCGTATTTTCCTCTCCCGGATGCACTGGTCGTCCATCCACCAGGCAAACCTCTTTCTCTATCGTATTTTCAATACGGATAACAAGCATATCATATTGGCTCTTTACCTCTAGCCGTATACTTCTTTCCCCTGTGCAATTCCTGCATGCTTCCATGGCATTCTCCAATAAATTGCCAAATAATGTGGTAACATCCATCGGTTCCATAAATCCAAGCTCCACTCCTGCCAGATTTACCTGAAAGGAAATCCCCTGTTTTTCCATATTGCGTTTCTGCTCTGCTAAAAGGATATCAAACATAGGATTATCTGAATATCTGACCGGAATCAGAGGTCTTAAAATTCCGTCTATCTCTTTGGTATAGGCAAGCGCTTCTTCCATCTGGTTGGATTGATATAATCCTTCAATGGAACGGATATGCTTGCTGACATCATGAAGAATCGATATGGATTGCTCATATTTTTCCTTTTGCATTTTATAATATTCAAATTGCAATCTTTCCTGCTGCTTCATCAAGGTTAACTGCGTATCAAGATTTTCTTTCTCGTCGGATATCTGCATATAATAAAAGGCATACAAAGTGGTCAACAACAGACATCCAAAGCTCACACACAACACAATATAATCCGTTATCTGGTTATGTCCCATGGTAATTACAATCATATTTACAATACTATACACCATCATCAACAGATAAAGTAAATACTCTCTTGTATGCTTTTGCCAATTTTTTTTCCAGAACCTCCGCATTATTATATAATATAAAAAAAGCAATACCATCTTAGAGAATAGAACTACTATGATTCCTCTTAAAATCTCATCCTCCACGAAGATATTACTGTATTTGAAAATTACATCCAAAAGGAAACCACCTATTCCCTCAAGCACAGCCAGAAAAATATAGAAAAGCTCCGTTTCCAGAATTCTTCCCCAGCCCTTTAGGCGGCCCCCTGAATATAACAGGCCGCTTAATACGCCACAACACAGAAAGAACGCTGTCATATTCCAAAAAGGACTCTGCTCCTGATTAACCAGCGCTGTAACCAAAACAGCTGCCACAAATGCTCCTGAATAAATCCATTTTCTATCATAAATACGTTGATATCTATCCTCCAAAAACTGCATGGTCAGGCCTATGCCGACCGCATCTGAAAATAAACAGCTGCACAGATAAACAAATTGTTCCATATTATTCTCCTTTGTGCACACATTCATTGAGGCATTTTTTAAACGAAACCGACCGTTTTTGCGAAAGTGCCACCGTCTCCCCATTTTTAATATAAACCTTATAATCTTTGATTTTTGCAACCTTCCTTAAATTTACCAAAAT